>Ga0209060_10000119_pt1 | contig 210133 bp, 203 predicted proteins | sample Coa_R1_8_FD_187155 | JGI IMG/M metagenome (GOLD analysis project Ga0209060, IMG submission 187155) | Surface soil microbial communities from Centralia Pennsylvania, which are recovering from an underground coalmine fire - Coalmine... | ecosystem: Environmental > Terrestrial > Soil >...
TGCGGATGTTGCTTGGCCGCTGCATCAGTTCGATTCGTCGGATGGGAATCCTATCGTTTTGTCGCGCGCGCAGCGAAGAAACCCAGATTTTATGCCGGGTTGCGCCATCATTTTTCATGGCGAACTAGTCTAGCCGAACAGGCCGCGGGCGAGCAGGCCGAGCGAGGCGAGGAACACGAGGCCGAGCACGATGCGGCTGAACGTCTCGGGGCGCAGCACGTCCTGGAGCCGGAGCCCCGCCCACGTCCCCACAGCCATAGGAATGCAGGCGAGCAGGGCAGTGGCCATCACCGGCTCGCGGTACAGTCCGAGCCGGAGATACGAGGCAAACTGCGCAATGTTGCCTATGAAAAACATCATCGTCATCCAAAAGACGAACGCGCGCTTTTCGAGCCGCAGCATGTGCAGATAACTGGCGACCACGGGCGAAAAAATCCCGGTGGAGCCGCCGAGCACGCCCGCCGCAAGGCCGATCAGCGGGCCGGCGCGGTGTCCCGCCCCGGGTGGAATCGCCTGCGTGAGGCGAAGCGCGGTGGAAATGACGTACAGCGCCGACACGGCGCCGACGAGCACCGACAACGTGCGCGGGCGCATGGCGTTGATCAAGAGCGCGCCGACGACGACACCCGCCGCCAGCGCCGCCAACGTGAGGACGAACGGCCGCGCGTCCACACGGCGCCCCGGGCCCCGGCCGGCGAGGATCACGTTGCTCACCAGCGTGGGCAGGGTCACGATGGGGATCGCCGCGGCCGGGCCGAGGACGATCGAGAGCACCGGTACCGCGATCAGCGGAAACCCAAAGCCCACAGCGCCTTTGACCCCCGCGGCCACGCAGACGACGAGCGCGACGGCCGCGAGGCGTGGCGGGTCGTACATCACGCCGATGTCACGCGCCGAAGCGTCTCCTCGAATTCGGGGAACGACGTGCGGATGCAGGCCGTATCGTCGATCGTCACGGGCGCCTCCGCGCACAACCCCGCCACGGCCAGCGCCATCGCGATGCGGTGATCGCCGCCGCTCTGGACGCGGCCCCCGTGGAAGCGTCCCCCGCCTCGGATCGCGAGCCCGTCCGGCTGCGGCTCGACCGCAGCCCCGAGCCGGCCGAGCTCGCGCGCGAGCGCGGCGATGCGGTCCGACTCTTTGACGCGAAGCTCCGCGGCGTCGCGAATCACCGTCTCGCCGTCCGCGAGGCACGCGACGACCGCGAGCACGGGCAGCTCGTCGATCGCGCGGGGAATCAACTCCCCGCCGATGACCGTGCCGCGGAGCCGGCCGCCCCGGACGGTCACCGACCCCACCGGCTCGCCTCCGACGTCCCGCCGGCCCCACACGCGGATGTCCGCGCCCATCTGCCCGAGCGCGTCGAGCACGCCCGCGCGCGTCGGATTGAGGCCGACGTCCGTGACGGTCAGCTCCGAACCCGGCACGAACGCCGCGGCCGCGAGGAAGAACGCGGCGGAGGAGAGATCGCCCGGCACCAGCACGGCGGCGCCCCGTAGTGGCGCCGGACCGCGGAGTCCCACCGCCAGCCCGTCGCGTTGCACGGCAACCCCGAACGCGCGCAACATGCGCTCAGTGTGGTCGCGGCTCAACGCCGGTTCGCGCACCACGGTCTCGCCCTCCGCAAACAGGCCGGCCAGCAGCACCGCGGACTTGACCTGCGCGCTCGCCACGGGCGTATCGTAGACGATGGCGCGGAGACCGCCGCCGTCGATCGAGAGCGGCGCAAACCGCCCGCCGTCCCGGCCGGCGATCCGCGCGCCCATCAGCCTCAGCGGCGTCGCCACCCGGTCCATCGGGCGGCGGCGGATGCTCGCGTCGCCCGTGACCACGCTGTAAAACGGCTGACCCGCGAGAATGCCGGCCAGCAGCCGGATCGTGGTGCCGGAGTTGCCGACATCGAGCACGTCGCCGGGCTCGGCGAGGGCCCCGCCGTGGATGGTCAGACGGTCGCCGTCGTCGTCGATCCGCGCGCCGAGCGCGCGCACGCACGCGAGCGTGGCGAGACAGTCCTCGGCCCGGAGAAATCCCTCCACCGTGGTCACTCCGCCGGCGAGGCCGCCGAACAGCGCGGCGCGGTGCGAAATGGACTTGTCGCCGGGCACCCGCACGCTGCCGCGCAGCGGCCGCCCCGGCGCCACGACGAGTGCCTGGCCGGGCATTACGGGCGCGAGGCCAGGTCCGGACGGAGCCGTGTGGCCCCGCCCAGGTACACGTGCCGGATGTCGGTGGCCGCCTTCGGCGTGTTGACGTGCATCAAGACGCGCACGCACCGCGCGAGCGCGCCCGGCACGGGGATCTCCTGCATGCACATCAGCGGCACGTGGCTCCATCCCGGCAGGTGCCGTCCCGCCGCCGCGGGGAAGACGGCGTTGAGGTCGGGCGTCATGGTGAAGATCACGCTGGCGACGTCGTCGCCGCGCACATCGTTCTCGCGCACCATCTCCCGCAGCAGCTCCAGTGTGGCGCCGAGAATCGCTTCCTCCGTATTGGCGTCGACCGTGATCGCGCCCCGAATGCCGCGGAGCGGCATGCTCTCCTCCTCGTACCCGTGCGCCGCGGCCCGGCCGCGATCCCGTCCGTGCTTCGACCGCCGCGCCGGGCCGTCCTCCGCAACCCCGGCCTGCTACCGCGCGGTCTGGCTCAGCGCGGCCGCGGCGCGCAGCGCCAACAGGTAGCTGTCGGCGCCGAACCCGGCGATCTGCCCCCGCACCACCGGGGAGATGACGGAGACGCCGCGGAACGCCTCGCGCGCGTGGATGTTGGTGACGTGCACCTCCACCACGGGCAGGGCGATGGCGGCGATCGCGTCACGGAGCGCGATGCTGTAGTGCGTGAGCCCGCCCGGGTTGAGCACGACCGCGCCGTACGCGCCTCGGGCGTCGTGGAGCCGGTCGATGATCGCGCCTTCGTGATTGGACTGGAACGTCTCGACGGTGACGCCCAGCTCCTCGCCGAGCGCTCGGAGACGCCGATCCACCTCGGCCAGGGTCACCGTGCCGTAGAGATGCGGCTCACGGCTGCCCAGCAAGTTGAGGTTGGGCCCGTGAATCACGAGGACCTTAGCCATCGTCGAGCACCTCCCGGATGAGGGACGGCGGCACGTCGTCGCGCACGGTGGTCCGCCCGACGCCGGCCGGCAGCACGAACCGCAGCCGGCCCGCCCGCGCCTTCTTGTCGAGCGCCATGGCCTCGGCGATCGCCTCGGGCGTGGGCCGCCGCGCGAGGCGCAGGTCGTCGACGCGGACCGGGAGGCCGGCGCTCCGCAGCAGGGTCGTTTGCCGCTCGAGCAACGCCGGATCGCACACACCGAGCCGTACCGCCAGCCGGGCCTCCAGGGTCATCCCGACGGCCACGGCCTCGCCGTGGGTCACGCCGCGGTAGGTGGCGGCAGCCTCGATGCCGTGCCCGATCGTGTGGCCGTAATTGAGCACGATCCTGCCGGCGTCCTCCCGCTCGTCCCCGGCGACGACACCCGCCTTGTAGGCCGCGCAGCTGGCGACCACGGTTGCCCTCGCCTCCGGGTCGCCCCGCAACACGGTCCCGAGACGCTCCTCCAGGTACGCGAACAACGCGGGCGCGCCGATCACGCCCGTCTTGACCACCTCCGCGAGGCCCGAGCGCACTTCGCGCGCCGGGAGCGACGCGAGCGTGTCGATGTCCGCGACGACGAGCGCCGGCTGGTGCACCGCGCCGATCAGGTTCTTGCCGCGCGCGTGGTTGACCGCGGTCTTGCCGCCGATCGCGGCGTCGACCTGGGCGAGCAATGTGGTCGGAACGGCCGCCCACGCGATGCCGCGCAGGAACGTCGCCGCCACAAACCCCCCGAGATCGCCCGCCACGCCGCCGCCGAGCGCCACGAGCACGGACCCGCGGTCGAGCCGCGCCTCGAGCAGCCGGCCGTACAAGCGGTTTGCGGCGCGGAGGCTCTTGCTCGTCTCGGCCGCGGGGATCGTGATCGTCACGGTGTCGTACCCCGCCGCGCGGAGCGAGGCGGCCAGGCGAACCCCGTACAGCGCGTCGAGCCGCGGGTGCGTGAGGATCGCCGCGCGTCCGCTCAGGCCAAGATCCCGCAGGTAGCCGCCGGTATGGCCGATGAGACCCCGGCCGATCCGCACGTCGTAGCCGCGAGACGCGGCAGCGACCCGCACGACCCGGGCCGCGCCGGCGCCGCCCTCGCCCGGAGCGTCGCCGTCCCGGCCCTTCCACGTCGCCGCGAACATCTCCACCAGCCGCACCGCGTCCTCGGGCTGCAGCGAGGACGTGTCCACGACCAGGTCGGCGTCGTCGTACAGCGGGCCGCGCTCGGCCAGGAGACGCCGCACGCTTCCCTCCGGATCGGCGCCGAGGAGCGGGCGCTCGGTCCCGCGGCGGACGCGGGCCAGGATCGTCCCCGGCTCCGCGCGCAGCGCCACGATCACGCCGCCGCGGCGCAGCCGGGCCATGTTCTCCGAGTTGAGGACCACGCCGCCACCGGTGGCGATCACGGTGCCCCGCGCATCGCCGACCGCGGCAACCACCTCGGCCTCGAGGCGCCGAAACGCGGCCTCCCCGTCCTCGGCGAAGATCCGCGGGATCGGCCGCCCCGCACGCTGCTCGATCAAGGTGTCGGTGTCCACGAAGGGCCGGCCCAGCCGTGACGCGAGCGCACGGCCGAGGATGGTCTTGCCCGTCCCCATGAAACCGATGAGGACCACGTTGTGGCGCACGTCCGGCTTATGCCTCCGGGCCGGTGCGCACCCACCGCAGGTGCGCCTCGTGTGCGGCGCGCATCTCCGTCAGGCTGTCGCCCCCGAACTTCTCCGCCATGGCGTCGGCCAGCACGATCGCGGCCATCGCCTCGCCAATCACGCCCGCGGCCGGCACCGCCGTGACGTCGCTGCGCACGACCGCCGCTTCCACGCGTTCCTTGGTGACGATATCCACGGACGCGAGCGGACTGCGGAGCGTGCTGAGCGGCTTCATCGCCACGCGCACGACGAGCGGCTCCCCGGTCGTCATGCCGCCCTCCGTTCCCCCTGCCTGATTGCTCCGCCGGTGGAAGCCGCGCTCGCGGTCGTAAAAGATCTCGTCGTGCGCCGCGGACCCCGGCAATCGCGCTTCCGTAAATCCCTGGCCGATCTCGACGCCCTTCATCGCGTTGATCGACATCATCGCCTGCGCCAGCCGGCCGTCGAGCCGCCGGTCCCAGTGCACGTAGGTCCCGAGGCCCACGGGGACGCCGGTCACGACCACCTCGAAGACACCGCCGAGGGTGTCCCCCCGCTCGCGGGCCTCATCGATCGCCGCGATCATGCGCCCCTCGGCGTCGGGATCCACGCAGCGCAGCGGCGACCGCTCCGCGGCCGGGCCGATGTCCTCGGGACGCTCCGGGCGGCGCGTCGCGGCGATCCCACCGAGCTCGACGACATGGCTCGCCAACACGATGCCAAACTGCCCGAGCAGCGCCCGGCAGACCGCGCCCGCCGCCACGCGCGCCGTCGTCTCGCGCGCGCTCGAGCGTTCCAAGACGCGGCGCACGTCGTTGAAGCGGTACTTGAGGGCGCCGGCCAGGTCCGCGTGGCCCGGCCGCGGCCGTGTGAGCGGCGGTTCCTCCCGGCGCCAGTCCTTGTTACCGATCACGAGGCCGACCGGCGCGCCGATCGTCGTCCCGCCCATCACGCCGCTGTAAATCTCAACGCGGTCTTTCTCGATCTGCATGCGCCCGCCGCGCCCGTAGCCTTGTTGCCGTCTCGCCAGCTGCGCGTTGATGTCGTCCTCCGCAAGAGGCATCCCCGCGGGCATCCCCTCGACCACGACCAGCAGGCCGCGGCCGTGAGACTCGCCGGCGGTCAGAAATCGCACCATCGTGTCACCGTCCCGTACGTGGTCCGGCGGGAGGCTCCGCCGGCAGCCCGACCGCCTGCCGCATCACGCCGACGGGGGCCGGACGTCCCGTCCATATCTCGAACGCTCGGGCGCCCTGGTACACGAGCATCGCCAGCCCGCCGAGCGCCTGGCACCGGCGCTCGCGCGCGTCGCGCAGCAACACCGTCTCCCGCGGCTCGTAGATCATGTCCATGACGATCAACCCCGGATGCAGGGCGTCCGCCGCCACGGGCGAGAGGCCCCGCTGCGCCCCGCCGCCGACGGTCGTGGCTTGGATCAACACCGCCGCCTCGCGCAGCGCCGCGCGGATCCGGACGCCGTCGAGCGGCAGCGCGTCCACGGAGCACGAGGGAAAGGAGCGGCGCAGCGTCTCCGCCAGCGCGGCTCCGCGGTCCCAGTTGCGGTTCGCGATCACGACCGAGGCGGCGCCGGCACCGGCCAGGGCGAACGCCGCGCCGCGCGCGGCGCCGCCCCCGCCGACCACGACCGCGCGCGTCCCGGCGGCATCCACGCCACCATCGCGGCGCAGCGCCTCCAGCATCCCCGCGCCGTCGGTGTTGTGGCCGACGAGGCGCCCGCCCGCCACCTGGACGGTGTTCACCGCGCCGATGGCCCGGGCCTCGTCGGTGGTCTCGTCGAGGTACGCGAGCGCCGCTTCCTTGTGCGGCACGGTGACGTTGGCGCCGGCGATGCCGAGCGGGACCAGGCCGCGCAACGCGTCGGGCAGCCGGTCACGGGGCACCGGGAAGGCAAGGTAGCACCAGTTCAGCTCGAGCGCGGCGAAGGCCGCGTTGTGCATGCGCGGGGACAGACTCTCCCGCGCGGCGCTGCCGATCAATCCCACGACCGAGGTCGCACCGTCGATCCGCGTATTCCGCCTCCCGCCGCTGCTTCCCCAAATTATAGTCACCGCGCCCGGCGCACGCCAGCGGCGCGGCACGGGGAGGTGCGCGGGCACAGGGGCCACCGGGGCCATGCCCGAAAAGGGTCGTCACCGACGCACGGGGGAGGCCCGCATGAAGTACGAAGGGCAGGAGTTCTACGAGATCACCGTCGCCGGGCTCCGGCGCCGGCTGCCGGTGGTGGCGATCACGGATTCACTGTGGATCGCCGCGTTTGTGTTGTGGGGCGACGTCGAGATGACGAACGTGTGCGCCCGGCAGATCGCGGAACGCCTGCGCTCCATCGTCTTCGACTGCATCGTCTCGGTGGAAGCCAAGGCGCTGCCGCTCGCACACATGGTGGCCACGTACCTGTCGAACCCGCTCACCGGACGGTACTTCCCGTATGTCGTATGCCGCAAGAGCGTCAAGGGATACATGAAAAGCCCGCTCTCGGTGGAGGTCAAGTCCATCACGACAGCGGCCACGCAGACCCTGGTGCTGGACGGGGTGGACGCGGGCCGGCTGCGCGGCGCGCGGGTGGCGGTCGTCGACGATGTCGTGAGCACCGGCGGGAGCCTCCACGCGGTGGATGAGCTGCTCCAGCGTGTTGGCGCGACGACGGTCGCGCGCGCGACCGTCCTGCTCGAGGAGGGCGGTTACCAGAATCCCGACCTGATCTCCCTCGGGACGCTCCCGATCTTCACCCGCTGACCGCGTGACCGGCGAGCGCCTCTGGGCGCGCCCCGCCGTCTACAGCGCCGGCGCGCTCGGGGCGAGCATGCTCCTGCAGACGATCGTCCTGTGGGCGGTATACTTCTACGCGCCGCCCTCCGGCGCCGTGCGGGTACCGCCGGAGTGGATGGGACTCGCGCTGGCCGGCGGCCGGATCGTCAACGCCCTCAGCAATCCGCCCGTGGCATATTGGAGTGACCGGCTCCGCAGTCCGTGGGGCCGGCGCCGCCCGTTTCTCGCGGTCGGCGCACCGGCGCTAGCGGCGTGTTTTGTCTTGTTGTGGATCCCGCCGCCGGTTGCCCCGGCGCTCACGGCGCTCTACGTCCTCTGCGTGCTCGTGGGGTTTTTCTTTTGCTTCTCCCTCGCCATGAACCCGTATGCCGCGTTGCTGCCCGACATCACGCCGGGCGGACGCGGGCGCGTCGAGATCGCGTCGTGGCAGGCGGGCGCGTCCGTCGGCGGCGTGGGGATCGTCATGGTGTCGTCGACCTGGCTCATCGCCCACGGTGGATTCGGCGTCATGGGGGCCGCGGTCGGCGCGGCCGCGCTCGGGACACTCTGGCTCGTTGCCGCGGGCATCCGCGAACCCACGCCCGCGCCCGCTCCCGGGATGGCGTTCTGGCGCGAGATCGGCGGCGTGCTCCAGGATCCCGCGTTTCGCGTGTACGTCGTCAGCCTGGCCCTGCTGTGGACCGGCACCAGCATGGTCAACTCCACGGTGGTCTACGTGATCACCGTGCTGATGGGCCTGTCGCAGAACATGGTCGGCGCCGTGCTCGGCGCGACGTTTGTGTGCACGCTCGCGGCGTTTCCGCTGCTCGGTCGCCTGACCCGCGCCATGGGTACGCCCGGCGCGCTGCGGTGGACGCTGGGCGCCGCGTCCGCCGTCATTCCGTTGATCGCGGTGATCGGGCTCGGCGGGGTGCCGGGCACGCCCGCAATGCAGGGGTACGCGCTCATCGTGCTGGCCGCCGCGCCGCTCGCCGGCCTCCTGGTGCTGCCGAACGCGCTCGTGGCGGACATTGCGGAGGAAGCGCGCCTGCGCACCGGCGAGGGACGGGAAGCGATGTACTACGCCGTGCAGGGGTTGATTCTCAACGCCGCCTCGGCCGGCTCCTCGGCGCTCCTCGGGGTGCTCCTCGCGCTCGGGGACAGCCCCGAACGCTCCTTCGGGCTCCGCCTCATTCCGGTTGTGGGCGCGGGGTGTACGCTCCTTGCGCTGCTGGTGTTTCTTCGATTTCCAGGCGCCGGGCGGCCGGCACTTCGAGGTGCGACGTCTCGTTGAGCAGCTCCACACGCGCGCCCGCGTGGGCGAAGACGATCAGGTTGATCGCCGCGTTGTCCTGGCGGATGGCCCAGTAGCGGCTGAGCGGCGCGCCAAGGGCCGCGAGCAGGATCGTCTTGTTGAGACCGCCGTGGGCCACGGCGGCGATCGTCTCCCCGGGGTGCCGTCCCACCATGCACGCGACGGCACCGAGCGCACGCGCCTGGAGGTCCGCGAGCCCTTCCCCGCCGGCGGGGGTGACGCCCTGCGGATCCCGCCGCCGAGCCCGCAGCACGTCGCCGAACCGGTCGGTGATCTCGGACGCGGTCAGCCCCTCCCACTCGCCCATGTTGACCTCGCCCAATGCCTCGAGCGTGACGACGGCCAAGCCGTGCGGGACCGCAAGCACCGCCGCGGTATCACGTGCCCGCGACAGCGGGCTCGTGTAGATCGCGCGGAGCGGGACGGACACGAGAGTCTCGGCCAGCCGCGCCGCCTGCTCACGGCCGCGCGCGCTGAGCGTGCTGTCGATCTGGCCCTGATACCGCTCCTCAACGTTCCAGTCGGTCTGTCCGTGGCGGATCAGGTAGAGGCGGGTGTCCTGCGCCGGCGTCGGCAGGGCGGGGCGGACGTGGGTTGCGTCGGAACCGGTCAACCGCTGTGCTGCGCTTGGCGCGCCACCTCTCGCAGGGCGGCCGCAGTCGGCTCGGACGCAAGCGACGAGGGATCGTCTTCCCAAGATGTGCCGGGGTGCGGCGTTGCAGGCGTCGCCGTCGAGTCCGCGGCGGCGGGCTCCGGCTCGATGCTGCTGCCCGCCCACGCGGTGTCCGCCATCGCATCCGGGGCCGGGAGCGCGTGCTGCACCTCGTGCATGGTCGACGACGCTTCCTCGGTGAACTCGCTGAACGCCGAACGCGCCTCGTCCTGGGCGCCCCGCACGGCGTTGCGAAAATCCCGCATCGCGCGGCCCAGGCTGCCGCCGAAGCCCGCGAGCCTCGATGGCCCGAGGATCAGCAAGGCGATCACGAGCAGGATCATCAGCTTTTCTGGGTTGTCGAACATCGCTACACCCCGTCCCCGGCGCCGGAAGACGCCGGAGTGTCCTGGGTCATTTTACACCACGGGCATTCACGCAAAAAAGATCCCGGGCCGGGCGCCCGGGCTCAGAGCGCGCCGTCACCCCGTCGCTAGCGCAGCGCGCCCATCCGCCCCCGGGGCCGATTCGCCCTGCGATGCGCCGCGGCCGGCGACCGCCGCCGAGCCGCGGCCGACACCGAACTCCCCGCCGGCACCTCCGCCGCCCGCTCCGTCCGATCCGAGCGCTCGTCCGCCTGGGCCACCCTCGCGGCGGCGCCCGCGATGGCGGCGAGATAGCGCTGATAATATCGCTCGACGCTGCGTCGTGTGATCTGAAACGTCGGCGTCCGGTGCGGGCGAATCGCGCCGCTGAACGTGCGGGGAATGTGCAGCAGCTCATGGATCAGGATCCGGTCCTGCTCCGCCTCCGGCAGCCGGCCGAACTCCGGTTCGATGATCTCCACCACATAGGCGGGGCCGATGCCGAGGACCTGCTGCCACAGCGCGGGCAGCCCCCAGATCCGCGCCCATGCCTCCGAGGTCGAGCCGTACCCGCGCACGCAGAAGATGCGCGCGGGGTCGACGTGCCTGAATCCCAGCGCCGTCACGATGCGGGCCAAACGCGCGTGTGTCTTGGAACAGAGCTCCCAGCGCATCGCCGCCTGCCGAGCCTAGCGCGCGGCGGAGCCGCTCTGCCCGACGCCGGCCGTCCGGCGGCCGAGATTGCGGAGCAGCAAAATCTGACCGCGATGGTACCCGAGATGCTCGAGGTAGTGGAGGAGCGCCCACATCTTCGTCGGGTGGCCCCGCGTCACCGGCGTGGTGATCGGCGCGGCAAGATCCGCCACCGTCAGTCCGGCCAGTACGCGGCGAGTGCGGTCGCGCGCCTCCTCCACCAACCGGAGCACGTCTCCGCGGGCGGGCGCGTCGTGCACGAACTCGGCGTCGCGGTTGCGGTGGGCCGGCACGCCGCCGATCGCCTCGCCGATCCACCAGCGCTCGCTGCCGGCGAGATGGCGCAGCAGGATCGCGATGGAGTTGAACTCGGGACCGGGGCACCATTGAAAGAGTTCATCGTCCACCGCCTTGACGGCGTCGAGCAGTGACGACCACACTTCATCGAGATGCTCGGCGACTCCCTGCACGGCGACGTCCATCGGATCGCCTCCCCATGGGGCCGGTCCGGCGCCCGATGCTCTCTTCGCCGCCCAGGACGTTTCCTCCCCTGCACGCCCGCACCCCACACGTCCTTTAGGACGGACCGGCGCGGAGGACGGGGATCGCACGGCGAGCACGCGGAGCGAGTGCGGCGAAGTTACGACCGCGATCCGACGACGCCGAGCCGATGGTCGATCGCGTACGCCCCGGGACCGGCGAGAATCAACACGAGTGCCACGGCGATAATGAGCAAGTTGTACTCGTACCCGCCGTTCTGCACCCAGAAGCCGTGGCGCCCCGCGACCGCCGAGATCGCCACGACCATCGTGATGACGATCGCCAGCGCGCCGAGCGGCGTGAGAAAGCCGAGGCCGATCAGCACGCCGCCGCCGAACTCGCCGAGCCCCGCGAGCACGGCCCAGAACCGGCCCGGACGAATCCCCACGCCCTCGAAGTACCTCGCCGTCCCGGCAATCCCGCCGCCGCCAAACCAGCCGAACAGCTTCTGGGCGCCGTGCAGAAAGAAGGTAAACCCCAGCCAGACCCGGAGGATCAAGAGCGCGAGGTCCACCATCACGTCTCGCCGCCCTCGGCCCGCGTGACGATCGGCGCGATGGCGGCCACACGATCGCCTTGGTCCAGCCGCTTCAGGCGCACGCCCTGCGCGGATCGGCCCTGCGTGGAGATCTCCTTCACGGACACGCGGCTCACGATGCCCCGGGCCGTGATCACGAGGATCTCGGTGTCCTCCCCGATCGCCCGGATCGCCACCACGTCGCCGGTCTTCGCCGTGAGACGGATATTCTTGATCCCCGAGCCGCCGCGCGTCTGCAGCCGGTACTGGCCGAGCGGCGTGCGCTTGCCGAGGCCGAGCTCCGTGACCGTGAGGAGCTCGTCACCCTCGCCGCTGCGCGCCATCCCCACCACGGCGTCGTCCGCGCGCAGGCGCATGCCGATGACGCCGTGCGCCTGGCGTCCCATCTCGCGCGCGTTGGCTTCCTTGAACCGGATCGCCTGGCCGCGCTGCGACGCCAGAAAGATCTCCTGCCGGCCGTCCGTTAGGTGCACGCCGACCAGCTCATCGCCCCGATCGAGCGTGATGGCCACGATGCCCGCGCGCTTGGCGTTGAGGAACTCCATCAATCCGGTGCGCTTCACGTATCCGCGGCTGGTCGCAAAGAACAGGTAGCCCGTATCCTCGAACGACCGAATCGGGATGATCGCGTTGACGCGCTCGCCCTGCGCGACATTCAACAGGTTGGCGAGGCTGACGCCCTTGGCGGTGCGGCCTGCCTCCGGCACCTCGTACGCCTTGACCCGGTACACCTTGCCCCGGTTCGTGAAGAAGAGGAGAAACGCATGGCTCGTCGTGACCTGGACGAGCTCCACGTAGTCCTCCTCCTTCGTCTCCATCCCCATGACGCCGCGGCCGCCGCGGCTCTGGCGCCGGTACGTATCGAGGGGCAGCCGCTTGATGTAGCCGTTGTGCGTGAGGGTGATCACGACATCGACGTCGGGGATCAGGTCCTCCTCTTCCAGCTCCGCGTCCTTCCCCGTGATGCGCGTGCGCCGCGTGTCGCCGAACCGCTGCTTGACCTCCAGGAGCTCCTCGCGCACGATGGCCATCACCTTGCGCTCGTCGCTGAGGACGTCCTCGTAGTGGGCGATCGCCTTGATGACCTCCTTGTACTCCTGGTCGAGCTTCTCGCGCTCGAGCTGCGTCAAGCGCTGCAGCCGCATCTCCAAAATGGCGTCGGCCTGGATCTCGGTGAGCTTGAACTGCTTCATCAGCCCGGCGCGCGCGGCGGGCACGTCCTTGGCGCGGCGGATCAGCGCGATCACCTCGTCGAGGAACTTCACGGCGATCTTGAGCCCCTCGAGGATGTGCGCCCGAGCGCGTGCCTTCCGGAGGTCGAACTCGGTCCGGCGGGTGACGACCACCCGGCGGTGCGCCAGAAAGTACTGGAGCATCTGCCGGAGCGTGAGGACGCGCGGCACGCCGTCCACGAGCGCCAGCATGATCGCGCCGAACGTCGTCTGCAGCTGCGTGTGCTTGAACAGCTGGTTCTGGACAACCTGGGGATTCACGTCGCGGCGCAGCTCGATCACGATGCGCATTCCGCGGCGGTCGCTCTCGTCCCGGAGATCGCTCACGCCGACGAGCTTCTTGTCCCGCACCAGCTCCGCGATCCGCTCGATCAGCGCGGCTTTGTTCACCATGTACGGCAGCTCCGTCACGATGATCGCCACGCGGCCGCCGCGGATCTCCTCGATCTCCGTCTTCGCGCGGACCGTGATGCTGCCGCGGCCCTCGGTGTAGGCGGCGCGAATGCCGTCCCGGCCGAGGATGAGCCCGCCCGTCGGGAAGTCCGGGCCCTTGACGATCTTGAGCAGAGCGTCGGTGTCGGACTCGGGCTTGTCGATCATCGCGATCAGGGCGTCGGTCAGCTCGCCGAGGTTGTGCGGCGGGATGTTGGTCGCCATGCCCACCGCGATCCCCGACGCGCCGTTCATCAACAGATTGGGCACCCGGCTCGGGAGCACCACCGGTTGCTGCAACGACTGATCGAAGTTGGGCTCGAACGGCACCGTCTCCTTGTCGATGTCCGCGAGCAGCTCGAGCGCCATGCGCGACAGCCGGGCCTCCGTGTAGCGCATCGCTCCGGCCGGGTCGCCGTCCACGCTGCCGAAGTTGCCCTGCCCGTCGATCAGCGGGTACCGGAAGCTAAAGTCCTGCGCCATCCGCACCAACGCCTCGTACACCGGCGCGTCGCCGTGCGGATGGTACCGGCCCATGACATCGCCGACGATGCGGGCGCACTTCTTGTAAGGCCGGTCGGGACCGAGGCCCATCTCGGACGCGCCGTACAGGATCCGGCGCTGGACGGGCTTGAGGCCGTCGCGGACGTCCGGGAGCGCCCGGCTGACAATGACGGACATCGCATAGTCGAGGTACGACGTCCGCATCTCCCGCTCGATCGGCTGAACGATGATCTTCTCGTCGGTGGCCATATGCGCTCTCCGATTCAGGCTGCGGCGGCGCGCCCGAGACGCCGGGCGCAGGCGCGCGCGGCGCGGATCCTACGGCGTGTCAAATGTCGAGGTTGCGGACTTCCTTCGCGTACTTCTGGATAAACTGGCGCCGGGGCTCGACCTCGTCGCCCATGAGCGTCCTGAACAGCAGATCGACATCGCCGTCGCCGTTCGCGCCGTTCGGGCTGAGCTCGACCTGCAGCAGCGTCCGCGTCTGCGGGTTCATCGTGGTCTCCCACAGCTGCTCCGGGTTCATCTCGGCGAGCCCCTTGTACCGCTGGATCTCGAACGCGACGTTCTGCTTGCTCAGGTCGGCGGTGACCTCGTCCCGCTCGAGGTCCGTGTAGGCGTAGTGCGCCTTTTTGCCGGCCTTGACGAGGTACAACGGCGGCTGGGCGATGAACACCTTGCCGTGTTCGATCAACGCCGGCATGTAGCGATACAGGAACGTGAGGAGCAGCGTTCGGATGTGGGCGCCGTCCACGTCCGCGTCCGCCATGAGGATGACCCGGTCGTAGCGCCGCTTGTCAAAGTCGAAGTCCTTGTCGATGCCGGTGCCGAGCGCGGTGATCACCGCGCGGATCTCCTCGTGCCCCAGCATCTTGTCCACGCGCGCCTTCTCGACGTTCAGGATCTTGCCCTGAATGGGCAGGATCGCCTGGAAGTGGCGATCGCGGCCGGTCTTGGCGCTGCCGCCGGCCGACTCGCCCTCGACGACGAAGATCTCGCACTTGGTGGGGTCCTTCTCCGCGCAGTCCGCGAGCTTGCCGGGGAGCGTGCTGACGTCGAGCGCGTTCTTGCGGCGCACGAGGTCGCGCGCTTGCCGCGCCGCCTCGCGCGCCCGCGCGGCCTGGGTGGCCTTGGCCACGATCTTGCGCGCATCGCTCGGATGCGTCTCCAGGAACTCCGCAAGCCCCTCGCCGACGACCGACTCCACCAACCCCTTGACCTCGGGGTTGCCGAGCTTGGTCTTCGTCTGCCCCTCGAACTGCGGGTCCGGCAGCTTGAGCGAGATCACCGCGGTCAGCCCCTCGCGCACGTCCTCGCCCGCCAGCGCGATATCCTTGAGCAGGCCCTGCCGGCGCCCGTAATCGTTGATGCTGCGCGTCAGCGCGGATCGGAAACCGACGAGGTGGGTGCCCCCCTCGGTGGTGTTGATCGTGTTGACGTACGTGAACACGTGCTCCAGAAACCCGGCGTTGTACTGCACGGCCGCCTCGATCTCGATCCCGTCCCGCACGCGGCGGATCGTGATCGTGTCACCGATGGGTTGCTTGCTCTTGTTGTGCGTCTTGACGAGCTCCGTGATGCCGCCGTTGTGCTTGAATTCCCAGCTCTCGCCGGACCGCTCGTCCGCGAGCGTCAGGATGAGGCCGGCGTTGAGGTACGCCAGCTCGTCGAGGCGCTCGGCGAGGATCTTGGCGTCGAACACGGTCTCTACAAAGATGTCCTTGTCCGGCAGGAACCTCACCGTCGTGCCGGAGCGGTCGCTCTTGCCGGCGACGCGCAACGCGCTCACGCGCTTGCCGCGTTCGAACCGCTGTTCGAAGCGTTTGCCATCCCGGCGGACCTCGACCTCGAGCCACCCGGACAGCGCGTTGACCACGGAGACGCCCACGCCGTGCAGACCGCCCGAGATCTTGTAACCGCCGCCGCCGAACTTGCCGCCGGCGTGCAGCATCGTCATCACGACCTCGACGCCCGGCTTACCCACCTTCGCGACGGTGTCGACGGGAATGCCGCGGCCGTCATCGCGGACCGTGACGCTGCCGTCGGTATGGAGCATCACGTCGATCTTCTTTGCGAAACCGGCGAGCGCTTCGTCGACGCTGTTGTCCACCACCTCGAAGACCAAGTGATGGAGACCCCGGCTTCCGGTGCTGCCGACGTACATGCCCGGACGCTTGCGTACGCCTTCGAGGCCCTCGAGGACCTGGATTTGTTGCGCGTCGTATATCGATTGATCCGTCAAGCTGCCGACCTCCGTCCTCTGCGGCGAAACCCAAACCAAGGCATGGCGAAGTGCCACGCCTCGGGTGACATCTGTCCAATTCTATCTACTATATACACAAAAATTATACCAAGGCAAAACGTGGCCGGTCAACTAAAATAACGCCGGAAACGCCCGTCGCGCAACGGTTTCAGCCCTCGGCGCCGCCAAGACCCCACTGGACGTTGGTTACCCTGCGAACCAGGGTCAGCGAGGAGATGGCCGACGCGTAGACCCCATGGGTCGTAACGACGATCGATTTTCTGTCCTGGGGCCGCATTTCGACGAGCATCCTGCCGTTGGCTCGCGAGGACGTCAAAAATCGCTCGTTATCTTCGCTGCCTTCGAGCATCCTGGCGTCAAAGATCCCCACGATATCGTAGATCGGCACCACGACCTCGCCGCCGAGATGCACGTACACGCCAGCCGCCCCCTAATGCGTCATCGCATTACTTCGGCACGGGCTAGTGCCGGGCGGACCTATCCTCCGCTCCGACGCACGACGCCTGACCAATACCGAGCCTTCGCTTCGTCCGCATCGCAAGTAAAGTAATGCCACCCAGTTCCACGTACGTGGTCAGGCACTAGCGTTCCCGAGGGCGACCGCCCGCCGGGTCGCTTCCGCCGATCGGTCGCATCAGGAGCTCGATCTCGCTGATCGCATTCCCGCCGGCCCGCGCATTCAGCGCGTCGACAAGCGCACGCCGCCGCAGCCCGAGCTCATGATAGACTGCGGGCAGATCGGTCGCCACGACCAAGGCGCCGCCACGAAGTCCGAGCACCCTCGCATGCCGCGCCCTGGCCTCGCCGACGACTTGCTCCCAGCAGTCGAGCACGGCGGCCTGTCTCGCGCGCTTCGAACCCACCAGCGCCGTCAAGGCATCGCCGAGTAGCTCCCTAATGGCGTACACGCGGCTCCTCCGACACCGCGCCGGCGCGGACCGTGAGGTGGCGCACCGAAATCTCAGGCGCGTGCGGCAGTGCGGTGTGCGTCATCAGCACCTGCGGGCCGGCCACCTCATGCAGCAGCAACGCCTGCCGAGACGGATCCAGGTCCGCGAGCACGTCATCCAGCAACACGACCGGCCACTCGCCAAGCTCGTCACGAAGCAGCTCGACCTCCCCGAGCCGAAGACTGAGCGCGGCGGTATGCTGCTGGCCACGCGATCCAAACGTCCTCAAGTCGGCGCCGTTCACCGCGAACCGCAGGTCGTCCCGATGCGGGCCGACCAGGCTGACACGGCGCCGCCGCTCTTCTCGGCGATGAGATTCCAGCGCGCGCACGAGGGCGAGACGATCGTCCTGGGCGGCCGGCGACGCCTCCCCGGCCGCCGTGGCCACATAGGCGAGGTCCAGCCGCTCGTCGCCTCCCGCGATCCGGGTATGGCGGGCACGTGCGCGCTCCGCGAGCGTAGCGACGAACTCGCGACGGCGTTCCATGATCGCCGAGCCAAGCTCCACGAGCTGTTCGTCCCACGGCGCGAGGACCGAGTCCGTGGCGTCCGTTTTCAGGAGCCGGTTTCGCTGCCGGACAACGCGGAGGTACCGCACGAGACGAAAATAGTACGACGGGCTCACCTGACTGAGCGCCGCATCCATCAGCCGGCGGCGATGCACCGGCGCTCCCCGCACGACCTCGTCGTCCATTGGGCCGGCCAGCACCACGGCCAGGCGGCCAAGCAACTGCCCACGCTGCGCCTGCACGCCGTTGACCTTGATGCGCTTCTCCCCGCTTCTCCGATCGACCGCGATCTCGAGCACGCTCGGGCGCACGCCGTCCACCTCCGCCCGCACGTACGCGCGGTCCTGTCCGAACCGAATCAACTCGTCGTCGGACGCCGCCCGCGGGCTCCGGCCTACGGCCACCGTGTAGATCGATTCCAGCAGGTTGCTCTTGCCCTGCGCGTTCGCGCCGGAGAGAATCGTGATGCCGCCCCCAAACGCCAGATCCTGAGCGGCATAGTTCCGGAAATCTCGGAGGCGCAACTCAACGAGCCGCAACGCGATACCCCCGCCCTGCGATCGTCACAAGATCTCCCGGTCGGAGCTCGCGCCCGCGCCGGCGCTCGATGTCGCCATTGACCCTGACCCTGCCCTGTTGCACCATCGCCTTCGCGGCCCCGCCGGTCGCGGCAACCCCGGCCCACTTCAGGAACTCCCCGAGCTTAATCTGCGGCGTGGAGATCGCCACGGGGATCGCCCCGGCGCCCATCGATCACCCGTACACCCTCACGGGTGCCAGGACGTATACGTAGTCCGTATGATTCACCGGACGAATCGCTCCCGGGCTGAGCGGGCCCGTGAGCTCGAGCGTGATCTCTGAGGCATCCATGTTCCCGAGGGCGTCCATGAGGAACTTCGCGTTGAAGGCCACGGGGATGGCATCGCCCTCGACCTCGACGCCGATATCCTCCTGAGCCCGGCCGACGTCAGGAGTATTGGAGCTCACGGTAAGCGTGCCCGCGGCCGCGTTCAGCCGTACGACATTGGCCGAGTCTCGCGCCGTGATACTGGCTCGGCGCACCCCCCGTAGCAATCGCTCCGTTCCCACTTTGATCCGCTGCTTGAATTCCTTCGGGATGACCTGCTCGTAGTTCGGGAACTGACCGGCGATCAGACGGGAGACGAACCTGAGGCCGGGCAGCGAAAATACGAGCTGGTTCTCCTGCGAGGCAATCGTCACTTCGCCTTCGGCCGAACCCAGCACGCGTACCAGTTCGGACATGGTTTTGTTCGGCACGATCGCGGCGATCTTGCCGCGCGGCGTCCCGGACAGCTTCGCCCGCCGGAGCGCCAGGCGCCCCCCGTCCGTCGCGACGAGGTGCCCGGTATTGCCTTCGAACACCATGTAGACACCCGTCAGGAACGGGCGGGTTTCGTCCGACGACACCGCAAAGCTCGTCTGGCGGATCATCGTCCGGAGTAACCCACCATCGAGCTTTACAAGAACGTTACCATCGGTAGCGGGTAGCAACGGAAAGTCAGCGCTCGGAAGACCTACTAATTCGAATTTCACAGTGTCACAGACGATTGTGGTCTTGGCGTCGCCTTCCTCGACCACAATATTCACCGGGGCGTCAGGAAGGTTCGACACAATATCTGCCAGGATGCGCGCCGGAAGCGTTACCGATCCGCCTTCCTGAATATCCGATTGAAAATGCGCTTCGATTCCCAATTCTAGGTCGGTGGCGGCGAGCTTAACGTCGTTGTCCGATGCTTCTAGCAGAATATTACCAAGAATAGGCATGCTGGCTCTTGGAGAAATCGCCCGGCTCACTGTCTGAACGCTTCTTAGGAGTTGTTCATGAGAGCACTGCAGACGCATACCCCACTCCTAAGAGGAATTTTATATATCAATATTCGTCAACCTAGTAGTAGAACCTGTGGATATTGTGCATATCGAAGCAGACCCCCGATGTCACAAGGCTTCCGTCCTGTGGACAACCTCGTAACCGGCTCCATGGAGTTATGCACACTATCCACTCGGAAATGGTGAACACGGCTTCCGGGGCTCACGGCGCCTATTTGTCCACCCTGGGTCCACGCTCGACTCGAAAGCTATCCACAAGGCTTTTGATGCCGGCGGCCAGGTGTGTGTCGTGGATGAGGGCCTGCTTTACCCGATCGCAGGCGTGCATGACGGTGGTGTGGTCGCGTCCGCCGAACTCTTCGCCGATCCGCGGGAGCGAAGCGTCGGTCAGCTCGCGGGATAGGTACATCGCCACCTGACGCGGGAATGCGACCCCCTTGGTGCGGCGCTTCGCCTTCATTTCCTCGATGCGGATGCCGAAGAACTCCGCGACCGCTCGTTGAATCGCCGGGATGGTTACCGGGCGCACCCGAGCCTGGGGCAGCAGCTCCTTCAGCACGTCGGCCGCGAGATCCACGGAGATCGGGATGCGCTGCATCTCGGCGTGGGCGCGCAGCCGGCTCAGCGCGCCTTCCAGTTCCCGAATGTTGGATGAGATCCGCTGGGCGATGTACTGCGCCACTTCATCGGGCACGAGAATCCCGTCCAGCTCGGCCTTCTTTCGGAGAATTGCGATCCGCGTCTCGTAGTCCGGGGGTTGAATATCCGCGATCAAGCCCCATTCGAACCGGGACCGGAGACGATCCTCGAGCGTGGGGATCTCTCTCGGTTGCCGGTCGCTGCTGATGATAAGTTGGCGGCTCGACTCGTGCAGGGTGTTGAAGGTATGGAAAAACTCCTCCTGTGTGCGCTCCTTGCCGGCCAAGAACTGGATGTCGTCGATCAGCAGCACATCGACGTTGCGGTAGCGGTTGCGGAACTCCACCATCTTGTCGTCGCGAATGGCGTTGATCATCTCGTTCGTGAACCGTTCCGAAGATACGTACATCACCCGGCTCGTCTGCTTGTGAGTGAGCACGGAGTGGCCGATCGCCTGCAGCAGGTGCGTCTTGCCGAGTCCCACCCCGCCGTATATGAACAGCGGATTGTACGCCCGAGCAGGCGTTTCGGCGACCGCAAGGGCTGCAGCGTGGGCGAAGCGATTGCCGCTTCCCACGACGAACGTATCGAACGTGTATTTGCTCGTAAACGCCGGTATCTCGACGTAGGCGGCCTTCGTCTGCGACACCATGGGGCGGGCAGGGCGCGGCGGTTCCTGGACCTCGCCGCCGTTCGTCTCCGTGACGATGAACCTGACATCGACGCCTCGTGTCAGGATCTCGCGGAGCGTTTCCGCGATGAGGCCGCGGTAGCGAGTCTCGAGCCATTCTTTGGCGAACGCGCTCGGCACTGAGAAGACGAAGACATCCGGCTCCAGGGTGACCGGTCGCATGGCCTTGAGAAAGGTCTCGTAGCTCGGCTTGCTGAGCTGGCTCTCGATGCGCGTCAACACTTCTTGCCAAACCTGGCCGACAGTGATGCTCCGCGTATCCATGCAGGATCCTCCCGAAGGACGCCAGGCGGCGTCGAGGCGTCAGGGGCGAAAGACGTTATCCAGGTAAGCGATGCCCTCTTCGGTGAGGGTGCGCTTCCCGGAGCCACGGGTTGCCAGCAGCATCAGGCGTTGGAGGGCTGCCAGCTCGCGAAAGGCGGTACTCTGGCTGATGCTGAGTTCCTTGGCGATCGTCGACGGTCCGGCTGAGCCCAACTCCGCGATCAACAGCAACACCTTGCGCTGGCGGTCGGTGAGCCGCACCGCGGGTGTAGGCGGGTCCATCGCCGCGGGCGCGGGCGTGCTCGGAAGCGGCGTCGCGGCCGGGTGTGATGGACCGACATGTAGCGTGACGACCGTCCCTCGCTCGAGGTTGTCCTCGACGGAGATGGCGCCGCCCAGAAACGCGAGCTGTTCTCTCGCGACGGGCAATCCCGAGCCGACGCCTTTGATGAACCGGCGCATCTCCCGGGTGGCGGTGGTGAATCCGGGCTGGAATACGCGCTCCTTATCGCGGATACCGGGCCCCTGATCGGAGATACGAATCGTGTTGCCGTCGTCCATGATGGAGATGACCGCGTTCTGAAACAACGCGTGGATCAAGTTCTCGACGATCTCCTTGATCACCACGAACGGGATTCGGCCGCCGCGTTCGCGGGCGTAGCTATGGGTCCGTGCCGCCAGCTCGCCAACCAACTCGTTGAAGCCCTCCGCGGATAACGACACGACCTGAGGCGGCGCCAGCGGGGAGTCGTAGATGGCCATTCTAACTTCGGGCGCAGGTGCCGATTCCTCCGGCTCTTTGCCGTGCTGAGACACAAGCCGCAGGAAGAAGTCCTGCATCACCCTCCCTCCCCGCGCGCACCGACGCTAATTGGATGCCCTCCCGTGCGGTCCTTCCGTCGACGCCGCGGCGGCGCATGTTTCGGAACGTGCCGCTGACGTGCCGCGAACCGATCGGCATTGTGGAGAGATCCGTGTGGAGTTTGCACGGTTTTTGACCGGTGCGTCATTCGGTGGGGTGCGAGAATGCAACAGAATCGGCCTGTTTGCGGCGCCCCAAGAATTATCCACAGATGTGGAAAAACTTGTGGATAGCAGCGCGTGATCCATGTTTCGTGAGCGCTATGCAGATAATCCTCCTATCAAATGGTCCGGCTCGGTCGTACCCCACCTGATCGGCCGGTGCAGAATGTGGGCAACAGCCGGTTTTACCACCATCTTATCCACAGAAAGGCGTTCCATGCGGTCAGCGGCATTTCACCCGATGGAAACAGTGGATAACCAGCAGGCGGTGGCCACTGGCCATGCGGGCCCGCTGAGCCCTTCGTGCGATACGGTAGCGTCGTCGGACGGCGTTGGCGTAGTCGCGGCGAGAGGTGCGGGTCACCGGGGCCTCCGGGGTCGAGGAATGGGTCAGGCGCCGGTAAGATTTTCGGTGTGTTGACGATCCGGGCCCCGGTAAGATCTTAGACGAGTTGATTCGTCGGATTGAACGCCGCGGCGCCCGTGTGCTATAGTGCGATTGGAGTATCGGCGACCGTGCTTGCGCGGGACGCCGATCTGAGTCATGCGAGGGAGGCGGCTCGGTGAAACGGACATATCAACCGAACCGCCGGCACAGGAGCAAGACGCACGGCTTCCGCGTGCGGATGCGCACGCCGGGGGGCCGCAACGTTTTGCGCCGTCGACGGCTTCGCGGCCGGCGCCGGCTCGCGCCGGCATAACCGGGACGACCGCTGGCGCGTGCCGGCTCGGCGTGCGTCTCCAGGCAGACCGCAAAGCGGACGGCTCTCGCGCCAGGCAGATTTTGCCGCGGTGTACCGGCAGGGGCGCCGGTATGCGGGGTTGAGCCTCGTTTTGTACGTCAGGGCGGACGAGGGCGCGCTCCGTGTTGCGGTAACTGCCGGGCGCCGGATCGGGGGAGCGGTTCAGCGTAACCGCGCTAAACGGAGATTGCGGGAGGCATTTAGGCGGCTTGTAGGCCGCCTTTCTGGTCGTGGCGACGTGATCCTCGCGGCACGCCCCCGCGCGCTCGACGCCGCGTTCTCGGAGATCGTCTCGGAGATGGAAACGCTATGCGTCGCTGGGCGGTTGATGCGTGGGCACCGGACATGACGCGGTTGCTACAGCAGGGCGGGATCGGGGCGATTCGCTTGTACCAGCGCTGGGTCTCACCGTACGTGCCGCCGTCTTGTCGCTTCTATCCTTCGTGCTCCGAGTACGCCGCGGAAGCGATTTCGCGCTACGGCTTCCTTCGGGGCGGGCTGCTCGCCGTCCGGAGGCTGCTGCGGTGTCATCCCCTGCATCCGGGCGGCTATGACCCGGTGCCCTGACCTCAGGTCCGTCCGGGGCGAGGAGGAGCGATAGGTGCAGTTCCTCAACCCCATCATCGACGCGCTTCACGGCGTCCTCAATTTCTTCTACGGGTTCACCCACGATCTCACCCTGTCTATCATCCTGATGACTCTGCTCGTGAAGCTCGTGCTCCATCCCCTGACCCGCGTGCAGCTGCGCTCCATGAAAGCGATGCAGGTGCTGGCGCCGCACATGGAGACGCTGCGCCGCAAGTACAAGGACGACCCCAAGGCGCTCAACCAGGAGATGATGGCGCTCTATCGGGCCCACAACGTGAACCCGATGATGGGCTGCCTCCCGATGCTGGTGCAGATGCCGGTGTTGTGGGGGTTGTTCCGCCTCCTCTACCAAAAGAACCTCTTCGGCAACGCGACGCTGGACGGGTTGTCGTGGCTGCGGTTGGACGAGATCCCCAGTCACATGTACGGGCAGTTCGCTCAGCATCCCCAGCTGCTCGTCGTGCTCATCATCCCGCTGCTGGTCGCCCTCACCACCTGGTTCCAGCAGCGCATGAGCGTAACGGACCCGCAGCAGGCGCGGATGTTTGTGTTCATGCCGATCATGGTCGGCTACTTTGCCATGCTCTACCCCGTCGGGCTCTCCGTCTACTGGATCGTGTCGACCACCGCGTACATCGGCGAATACTACCTCGTGGTGGGACGCCCGCATCCCATGGCGGCGGCGCCGCCCAAATCGCAGGCCGTGTCGGCGCCGGCGGCCCCGGAGGCCGGAAAGCCGAAGGCGGACCGGAGTGCAAAGGCGGGAGGAGCCGCACGGCGCTCGCCCGTCGCGCAGGGCAAGAAAGGGGCGAAGCGGGCGTGAAGTCCGCAGAGGGCTCTGGTCGGACGGTCGAAGAGGCGATCCGTGACGCCTTGCGCGTTCTGGGCGTTAAGCGCGACGAGGTTGATCTCATGGTCCTCGACGAGGGGAGTCGGGGAGTGCTCGGGATCGGGGCGCGCGAAGCTCGGGTGCGGCTCACGCTCCTGTCCGCGGAAGGTGAAGGAGAGCAAGACGAGGACGCCGGCGGGTTCGCGGTTGAGACCGCCGGTGCAGAGCAAGACCCGGTGGCGGCTGCTCGAACCGTGACCTCGTCGATCATCACGGCTATGGGATTCCGTGGATCGATTAGAGCCGTGGAGCAGGACGGCGCAGTGCTGGTGTCGGTCGCGGGCGAAAATCTGGCGCCGCTCATCGGGCGGCGCGGCCAAACCTTGGAAGCGCTCGACCTCCTCGTCAACATGATCGCATCCCGCCGCGTGGGCCGCCGGGTGCCGGTGGCCGTGGACGTGGAGCGGTATCGCGAGCGCCGGCGGGACGCGCTCCTGTCGTTGGCGCGCCGGACCGCGGACCGGGTGCGCCGGTCGCGCAAGGCGGTGGCGCTCGAGCCGATGCCGGCGGCGGAGCGCCGCCTCGTCCACACGGCACTTGCAAACCACCCGGCGGTCACGACACACAGCGAGGGGGATGGCGCCGAGCGCCACGTGGTCGTCAGCCTGCGCGACGGTGATACGCGCGCGGAGGAGCTCGTTCACGAACAAACCACCGGAGAGCCTGGCTCCTCCGACCGCCCCGATCCGTCGTCGACCGATTTCGAGCCCTAGTCGGAAGCACCCCAAGCGTCGACACCCATCTGGAGATACGCCCGCTCCTCGGCCTGGTACGGGCGTGCGCGCGGTCATCGAGGCCGCGGGCGTTGCGGCCGGCCTTGACCTCGCAGCGGACCACCTCGATCGGTTGAGCCGATATGTGGAGCTTGTGGCCGCGTGGAGCGATCGACTCCGCCTCACCGGTGCACGATCGCGAGAGGATGTCGCGCGCGTCCTCGTGGCGCGGGGCTTCGATGTCCTGTCGCTGCTGCCTCACGCGGGGCTTCTGGCGGACCTGGGGAGCGGCGCCGGCGTCCCCGGCATTCTCATCGCGGTGCTCTGTCCCGGCACGCGGGTCGCGCTGGTCGAGGCCGCGCGGAGAAAGGCTGGGTTTCTCGAGATCGCGGTGCGGGAACTGGCCCTCAAGAACGCCGACGTCATCGCCACCCGCGCCGAGCTGCTCGGGCGAAGCTCCGCCCATCGCGAACGCTACGATGCGGTCACCGCGAGGGCCGTCGCGGACCTGCGGGTCCTCCTCGAGTACGCGGTGCCGTTGCTGCGCGTCGGCGGCGTGGCCCTGTTCCCTAAGGGCGCCGCGGTCGCGCGTCAGCTCGAGGGGGCACAGGCGGCGCTGCGCGTTCTCGGTGGTGTGGCCGAACTACGGCCCTCGAGCGTTTCACCGGACGCCGCCATCATCCTCGTGCACAAGGTCGGACCGACGCCTGCTGATTACCCCCGCCGGCCGGGTGCAGCGTCCCGATATCCAATTGCCTGAGGTCATTTGCGTTATAGCACCTGCTATGACGGGCCATACATGCGCGATCGTCATGCGATGAACTAATATACATACTTCTATATATACTTCAAAGCATATTTACTCATCACCCTGTAGCGCAAAAATACCGGCGTAATCCGCACATCCCGTGGCGATTCCGCGGTGATCTTCGCGTTGCGGAAGGAATCCGATGAGATCTAGGGAACTGCTGATCGCGTCGCGATTCCAAACCCACCAATCATCGCAGAACGGAGCATCGCTCAACCACGGGCCACGTTTTCGCGATCGTCAACCAAAAAGGCGGGGTGGGCAAATCCACCACCGCGATCAACCTCGGCGCTTCTCTCGCCCTTCTCGGCAGGCAAGTCCTCCTCGTGGACATGGATCCGCAGGGAAATTCCACGAGCGGCGTGGGGATCGACAAGACGAGCCTCCGCGTAACGACCTACGACGTCGTTACCGGCTCCGTTCCTGCTGAAGAGGCAGTCCAGGGTACCGCCACTGACCGCCTGTGGATCATGCCCTCCGATGTAAGGCTGGCCGGTGCAGAGGTCGAGCTCGTCGCGCAGATCGCGCGTGAGACAAAGCTGCGCTCCGCGATCCGTCTCCTGGAGCCAAGGTACGATTTTTTGTTGATCGACTGCCCTCCGTCGCTCGGGCTCCTCACGATCAACGGCATGACGGCCGCCGAAAGCTGCATCATCCCGCTTCAGTGCGAGTTCTACGCGCTAGAGGGGCTGGCCCAGCTCATGGAGACCATATCTCTCATTCGGCGGCACATCAACCCGGCGCTCGGTGTGACCGGGATCGTGCTGACCATGGTCGATCAACGCACCAAGCTCTCAGAGCAGGTCGCAGCCGACGTTCGTGCGCACTTTCCAACCCTCGTCCTCGAGACCGAAGTGCCGCGCAGCATACGCCTGGCCGAAGCCCCGAGCTACGGGCAGCCCGTAATGACCTACGCCCCGGGCTCGAGAGGCGCTGAAGCATACATCGCGCTTGCCCGGGAAATTCTGAAGCGCCTCGGACTATACGTTGACGGCGGCGACAGCTCGCATGAAGCTTCGAACCGCGAGAGCGATCCTCGATCGGAGCCGCCGGCGAACCACGATCCGACCCGCGGAGAGTTCGGAGACCCGCAGACGACGTCAGTGGCCAGGATCGAATCACCAGCCAGCGTCGACTCGCCCGCAACGTACACAGAAACCGACGAACAACATCGACACGAGAGGGGTGATGAACGGTGATTAGACGCGGCCTTGGACGAGGGCTCGGCTCGCTTATTCCTGGCGCACCGGGCTACGAAGAAGCCATTGGACCCGTGGGTGAGATTGACGTATCGTCGCTGGTTCCCAATCCGTTTCAACCGCGACGAGATATCAGCGGCCCTGAATTCGATGAGCTCGTCGCGTCGGTCAGACGGCACGGGGTGCTTCAGCCCATCGTTGTTCGCAGGGCCTCGACCGGCTATGAAATCGTGGCCGGCGAGCGCAGATGGCGCGCCGCCCGGGCGGCCGGCATCACCACGATGCCGGCCGTCATACGCGAGCTGTCCGACCAGGAGATGCTGGAGCTTGCACTCATCGAGAACCTTCGGAGAGAAGATCTAGATCCCATCGAGCGGGCGACAGCGTATCGGCGGCTCGCAAACGACTTCGGAATGACGCAGGAACAGATCTCTGAGGCAGTTGGCGGCAGCCGCCCAGCAATCGGCAATTCCCTTCGATTGCTGGAGCTCCCGACCGAGATACAGACCGCGATCGGCTCCGGAAGGATAACGGAGGGACACGGCCGGGCGCTGCTCGCGCTCGTAAGCCCGAGCATCATGCTTGAGACGTGGAAGCTCATCGAGGAGAAGAACCTGTCGGTCAGGGAAACCGAGGAGCTCGTGCGATCCAGGCTGCGGAGTGTTTCACGTGAAACATCCCGTCGGCGCACCCGAAAACTCGACCCTGAGCTAATCGACCTCGGCGCTCAACTCGGCACAAAATACTCGACGAGCGTGTCGATCGTGCCTATCGGGAAGAAGGGAACGATCCAGTTTTCGTATTACTCGGAATCAGACCTCGAACGCTTGATCGATCTGCTTATGCAATAAGTGCCCTTATACGGTTGTCACGAACTCGGATTCCTGGCGCCGGCTGCCTCCTTGGTCCTGAATCCGCGTGATGGCGGTGGCAAGCCTTCGGACGCCTTCGGCGATTACGTGTTCCGGTTTATCGGCAAACGACAGCCGCACGCCCGACGGTGGGGGCACATGCGGGATAAAGAGGTGCCCAGGGCCACACGCGACGCCCTCTTTCATGCCTCCCTCAAACACCTCCGTGGGGCTCACGGACCGTGGCAGGTTCACCCAGAGATTGAAACCGGCATCGGGATGCGTCCACGTGATCCCGGCAGGCATATATGTCTCGAGCGCCCGCAGCATCGCGTCCCGTCGCCTCCGGTACACAGACCGCGCCATCTCCAGATCGCGGTCGTACTGCCGGGATGAGAGGTAACGCCACAGCGTGCGCTGGATGAGGGTCGACGCGAAGCGGTCTGCGACCGACTTCGATTCTGCGAGGCTGCCCAGGACGCTGCTATGCGCAACGATGCCGCCCACCCGCAGGCCGGGTACGACTGTCTTCGAGAATCCCTTGACAAAGATGACGTGGCCACCGCTGTCGAACGCCTTGACCGACGGCGGCGCGTCACCTTCGTACGTGAACTCGCTGCAGCTATCGTCCTCGAGGATGAGCATGTTGTGCCGCCGCGCCAGCTCGGCGAGCCGGCGGCGGCGATCCTCGGCCATCGTCGAGCCTGTCGGGTTCTGCGCCGTGGGAATGGTGTAGAGCATTCTGGGACGGAACCGCTCGATGAGCGCCGCGGCCATGTCGATCTTGAGACCACGCGAATCGAGCGGCGCCCCGACGAGCTTGGCGCCGCGCGCCCCGAAGATATCCAATGCCGTGAGAAACGTCGGGCTCTCCACGAGCACGTAATCACCCGGGCCGATGAACGTTCTAGCCACGAGATCGATCGCCTGTTGCACGCCTGAGGTGACCAGGACGTCGTCTGCGCGTGCCTGGATGCCGGACGCGCCACACCTGCCCGCAATCCACGTGCGCAGGTTGGCATCGCCTTGAGGACTCCCGTACTGAAGGAATCGAGGATCCTCCACGACCATGGCGCGGTGCCAGATGCGCCCTATCGCGCGGACGGGAAACAGCGTCGCGTCCGGCGTGCCGCTCGCCAGGTAGATCACATCCGGCCGCCGGGCAAACTTGAGGAGCGATTCCATCTCGAAGATCCGTGGAGCGCTGAGGTACACGGGCAGCGATGCCAGCCACTCGTCGGCGCCCGTCGGGTCACCGGCGTCGTTATCAGTGTCATCCGGCAACGCATCGACGCTCGGATGACATCCCACGAACGTGCCGCGGCCGGCTGAGGCGTGAACCAAACCCTCCGCGGCGAGCGCGTCGTACGCCTGGACCACCGTGATGAGGCTAACCCCTAAATCCCGAGACATGGCTCGAACGGACGGTAGCTTCGTCCCTCGGCCCAACGCACCCCCACGAATCGACCTTGCAAGGGACGCGTGGAGCTGCCGATACAGTGGGATATCGCTGCTGCGGTTTAGGCTGATGTCCACAGCTGGGTGCCTCCGGCGGCTGATGGGGCATGATGCGATCCGGGCGATTTGTTACTAGGAACATTGACATACTCTCGGACCGTACGGTAGAAAATATAGCATGGGTGCGGTGGTTGTCAAGGATAGTATCTATATACACATAGAAGCGTTGACGGGGCAGCGATGACGAGGGAAGAGGCATGGGGGTTGCTGACTGAGGAGACCTCGTCCGGCAACCTGTTGAAGCATATGCTCGCCGTGGAAGCCGTGATGCGCGCGTACGCGCGCAAGTTTGGCGAAGACGAGGAGACGTGGGGCCTCGCGGGGCTGCTGCACGACATCGATTACGAACGGTACCCGTCGCAGGAGGCCGGGCACCCGTTCGTGGGGGCGGACCTCCTCCGCAGGCGCGGGGTGCCCGAGCCCGTCTGCCGCGCCATCCTGTCGCACGCCGACTATAGCGGCGTGCCGCGTGAGAGCCGAATGGAACGGGCGCTGTATGCGGCGGATGAGCTCTCCGGATTCGTGATCGCGGTCGCGCTGGTGCGGCCGTCGCGCACGCTCGCCGACGTCGATGTCCCTGCCGTCAAGAAAAAGATGAAGGACAAGGCGTTCGCCAGGGGCGTCCGCCGTGAGGACATCATCCGGAGCGCCGAAGAGCTCGGCGTCCCACTCGACGAGCACATCGGCTTTGTCATCGAAGCGCTGCGGGGCGTGGCGAGCCAGCTTGGGCTGGACGGGCAATCGGCATAAGCGCGAATCAGATCACAACAGGAGGCGAGACATGGCGGACGTTGGAACGGCGAAGCTGAAGCGCGGCTTGGCGCAGATGCTCAAGGGCGGCGTCATCATGGACGTGACCACCGCCGATCAGGCCAAGATCGCGGAAGAGGCGGGCGCGTGCGCGGTCATGGCGCTGGAGCGCGTGCCGGCAGACATTCGCAAGGAGGGCGGCGTGGCCCGCATGGCCGACCCGCTTAAGGTCAAGGAAATCATGGACGCCGTGACGATTCCCGTTATGGCGAAAGTTCGCATCGGGCACTTCGTCGAGGCCCAGGTGTTGGAGGCGATCGGCGCGGATTTCATCGACGAGAGCGAGGTGCTCACGCCGGCGGACGAGCGCTACCACATCAACAAGCACCTGTTCAAGGTCCCGTTTGTCTGCGGCGCTCGCGACCTGGGCGAGGCCCTGCGCCGGATCGGCGAAGGCGCCGCGATGATCCGAACCAAGGGCGAGGCCGGTACGGGCAACGTCGTCGAGGCGGTTCGCCACCTGCGGGCCGTGCTCGATGGGATCCGCCGGCTCCAGGCGACGCCCGAGGAGGAGCTGATGACGGTCGCCAAGGAGCTCGGCGCACCGTACGAGCTGGTCGTGGAGACGCGTGCGCTCGGCAGGCTGCCGGTCGTCAACTTCTCGGCGGGGGGCCTCGCGACGCCGGCGGACGCGGCGCTCATGATGCAGCTTGGCTGCGACGGTAACTTCGTGGGATCGGGCATCTTCAAGTCGGATAACCCCGCGAAGCGCGCCAAGGCGATCGTCGAGGCGACGACGCACTACAACGATCCGGACGTTATCGCGCGGGTGTCCGAGGGTATCGGGGAGCCGATGAAGGGCCTCGACATCCGATCGATGCCGGAGGCGGAGCTGTTGCAGACGCGCGGCTGGTAGGCCGGCCGGGGCGGAGGCAGGGGGCTGATGAAGGTCGGGGTGTTGGCGCTGCAGGGGGATGTGAGCGAGCATCGGAAGGTCCTCCAGGACCTCGGGGTGGAAGCGCCGGAAGTGCGCACCATGGCGGATCTCGCCGGCGTGGACGCGCTGATCATCCCGGGCGGGGAATCCACCACGATGGGGAAGCTCATGATCGAGAGCGGACTCGACCGCGCCATCCGGGAGCGGGCCGAACGGGGGATGCCCGTGTATGGTACGTGCGCGGGAATGATCCTGCTCGCCAGGGCGGCCGGCGGAGGGGAGCCGCCGCTGCTTCGGCTCATGGATATCGAGGTGCAGCGCAACGCGTACGGCCGTCAGGTCGACTCGTTTGAGACGGATCTCGACGTCCCGGCGCTCGGCCCGCCGGCGCTGCACGCGGTATTCATCCGCGCCCCCGTCGTCGAGCGAGTCGGCCGCGACGTCGACGTCTTGGCGTCGCTCCAAAGCCGGCCGGTGCTCGCACGCCAGGGCGTTCTACTCGTGTCGTCGTTTCATCCCGAGCTCAGCGGCGATGCCCGCGTGCACCGGTACTTTCTCGAGCTGGTGCGTCAGAACAAGGCGTCCTAACAAAGAGCCCACGGAGGGGACCCGGTGCCGCATCCGCTTATCCTGGCCGCGGCCGGCGACGCGCTCGTGACCAAGCGCATCGGGGAGTCTCGCGACCCGGCATTTCATGCGCTGGTGACGCTGCTCCACGCGGCGGACGTACGCTTCACGAACCTGGAAGGGACGCTGCACGAGTATCTGGGTAGTCCGCAGGCGGCAAGCGGCGGCACATACGTGGTGGGCAACCCCCGCATCATCGACGACCTCAAGACGATGGGGTTCAATCTCTTCGCCGCCGCGAACAACCACATGGCGGACTGGGGCGAGGCCGGATTGCTCGGCACCATGGCCACGCTGGACCGCGCCGACGCCGTCTATGCCGGCCTTGGACGGCATCTTGCGGAAGCGCGGGCACCCGGGTACCTCGACGTTGCGGCGGGGCGCGTCGCGTTGCTTGCGGTCACGAGCTCGTTTCCGTCGCACGCGCCCGCCGGCGCGCAGCGACCGGACTGTCAGGGCCGGCCCGGCGTCAACCCGCTCAGGCACGAGACGACGATCACGGTCAACCCGGACGCGCTCGCGCAGCTGGTCGCCGTGCACGACCGCCTGCACCTCGGCGCGGTCCGCGCACGCACGGTGCAACTCGGGTTCCAACGCCCGGACGCCGAAGACACGGTGACGTTGTTCGACCGCACGTTCCGCGCCGGGTCGCCGGAAGGCGTGCGCACGCGCCCTCATGCCGGGGACCTCGAGGGCAACCTCCAGTGGATCCGCGACGCCCGTCGCCAGGCCGATTGGGTGCTCGTCAGCGTGCATGCTCACGAGATGGCGGGGGACGACGTGGAGGAACCTGCGGAGTTCGTCACCGCGTTTTGCCACGCCGCGGTGGACGCAGGAGCGGATGCGGTGCTCGGCCATGGGCCGCATCTCTTGCGCGGCGTCGAGATCTACCGTGGGAAGCCGATCTTTTACAGCCTCGGGAACTTCATCTTTCAAAATGAGGTCCTCGAGCGGCAGCCGGCCGATTTCTACGAGCGCCTCGGCTTGCCGCCGACGGCAACACCGGCGGATCTGTTCGACGCGCGTGCGGCCCGCGGCGGGTTCGGAAGCGATGCCCGGTACTGGGAGTCTGTCGTCCCCGTCTGCCGGTTCGACGGGGGGACCCTGGAGGCGATCAGCCTCTATCCGGTCACCCTGGGACACGGCGCCCCGCGGCCGCGCCGGGGGACGCCCATCCTTGCTGGCGGCGATGTGGGGCGGGCGATTGTCGAGCGGCTGGCGCGGATGTCTCCCGAGTGTAGGATGACGTGGCAGCCGGAGGGCTTCGCCCGGGTTCAGTGGTAGGCCCCGACGCGCGTGCCGCGGGACGAGCGGCGGGCGCCGCCGGAACCATCCTCGCCGTCAGCGACGAGATCGACGAGCGCCTCCTTTCGGAAGTGCGGTCCGAGTCGACGGCCGACGTACGGCTCATCCTCTCATGCGGCGACCTGCCGCCCGACTACCTCGAAGCGCTCGCGGACCGGTTTCGCGTGCCGCTGCTCTACGTCCGCGGCAACCACGACGGGCGCGGCGACCGTACGCCGCCCGGCGAGAACGTCGACCGCCGGCTCGTTCGGGTCGGCGGCCTCCGGGTCGCGGGGTTCGAAGGGAGCATGTGGTACAACGGCGAGGGCGTGCAGTTCACGGAGCAGCAAATGTGGTGGCGCGTGCTGAGCCTCCGCCCCGCGGTCTGGTGGGCCGGGGGCGTCGACGTCGTCGTGACGCACGCGGCCCCGCACGGGATCCATGACGGCCAGGATCGGGCCCACGTCGGGTTTCGAGTGTTTCACAGCATCCTGCGCCGCCTGCGGCCGCGCTACCTGGTCCACGGGCACAACCATCTTTCCTACGTTTCCAAGGGCACGCGCAGTACCGTGATCGGGCGCACCGAGGTCGTCAACGCCTTTCGCTCGGTTGTCCTGCCGATCGACCGGGGTGGGCCATGAGGGCGCCGCGACGCTTCAAGGAATTCGAGGAGGTGCAACGCGCGCTCGGCGCGCTCACGGCGCGCGCCATAGGCGTGACGCAGGTCCCGTTGGACGAGATCGTGGGCAGCGTGGGGCGCGCGCGGTACTTCCCCCGCGGCCTTCGCGCCGGGAGCGGCCTGACGCCGTCGCGGGTCAAACGGCTCGTGGCCGCGCTCAATCGCGGCGAAGTGCTGCCGGCGGTCCTGCTCTACCGGATCGGGCACGAGTACTTCGTCGCGGACGGCCACCACCGCGTGGCCGCGGCCGCGCTGGTGGGAGCGCGCGATGTCGACGCCGAGGTGGTCGTCTATCTGCCGGAGGCACGACGGCCCGAGGATGTCGTGGCGCGCGAGCGCGTGCTGTTCGAGCAGCGCACCGGCATCACGTCGATCGTGCTCCACGAAGTGGGCCAGTACCCGAAGCTGCAGCGGTGGATCGAAGACGTCGCGCGGCAGCGCGGCCGTGCGTCGCTGCGCGCCGCCGCGCGCGAATGGTACACGCGCGTGTACTTGCCGGTCACGCAGGACGCCACGTTCAAGCGCCTGCGGCGGTCGTTTCCTGGCCGGTCGGCCGGCGACGTGTTCGTCTACGTCGCGGACCACAAGTGGATCATGAGCAAAGCCGCGGGCCGGGACGTCGGGGTACGCACGGCGCTCGAGAGCTTCGAGCGCAGCCTGGACCATCGCGAGCACTCGGGGTTTGCCCGGTGGTTGGAGGAGCTCTTCCGCCGCGTGCGCCGCCGGTCAACCCGCACGCCGCCGCGTCGCTGACGCCGCCCCGCCGCTACGGCGCCGCGCTGAGCGCGATGATCTGCGCCGCGGCCTCGCCGTTTGCCCGGTCCAGATCCGCGGCCGCATCGCCGCGCACGGCCACCGGGGTGCCGATGCGCACGACGATGCGCCGGGGCCGCGGCAGCGCGCGGCCGAGGGGTAGTGCCTCGCGCGTGCCGAGGATGGCCGCCGGCACGAGCGGGACGCCGGCGCGATTCGCGAGGAGCGCGGCGCCCCGCTGAAACGGCCGCAGGCGGCCGTCCGCGCTGATACCGCCCTCCGGGAACACGATCAGCAGGCGGCCCTCGCGGAGGGCGGCCAGCGAGCGCCTGAGCGCCCCCGTGTCCACCGCCCCTCGGCGCACCGGTATCGCGAGCGGGCCGTACGCCCGCATCACGAGCCGGACGCCCGGCATGCGCCACAGCTCCGCCATGGAGAGCACCGCGGGTTTGCGCGGCATCACGAGGGGCAGGATGATGGGATCGAGCCAGCTGACGTGATTCGCGACCACCACCGCCGCCCCGCCGGGAAGGCGATCCAGCCCGGTCGTGGACACGCGGAACAACGCCCATGCAAGCGCGCGCACGGCGGCGCGGACGGCGCGGAATCCTAGGCTGTCGCGGCGGGATCCTTCGATGGCGCACAAAGGATACGCGCCGCCGCGGCCGACCTCCTGCGCGTTGCGTGCGTCCGAACTCCCGGTACCCGCGACGCCTAGGTACAATGGAATCACGTGATCGCTACAACGGAGGTGACAGGGTGGCGTGGACGGCAGTGCTTCTCGGGCGGGCGCGGACGGTGCGGTGGCGCCGCACCGCGGGCATCCTCGCGGCGGCGGCGATGGTTCTCCCCGTGGCGCCCGTGCTGGGCGCGGGGACGCACACGGTGGATGTCGGCATCGTGGCCGGGAAAAGCGCGGCGGACGGAGGGTTTGACTTCAACGGGTACCAGCGCGGGGCGATGACGGTGACGGTGCCTAGCGGCTGGCAGGTCGTCGTTCACTTTCAGAACGTCAACGCGCTGGCGCATAGCCTGATCGTAGCGCCTGCGAGCGCGGCGCAGCAAGCGGCGCCGCCGTCGACCCCGGCGTTTCCCGGGGCGATGACGAAGGATCTCGCCTCAGGCCTTCCCAAAGGGGCGACGCAGACGCTCACGTTTGCGGCGAGCAAGGCCGGGACCTACGCGTTCGTGTGCGGCGTCCCCGGCCACGCGGTGGCGGGGATGTGGGACAAGCTCGTCGTCTCCGACGCGGCAAAGGCGCCCAGCGTGACGCCGGCCGGCGCGGCCGTGGTCGCGGCGAGGTAACCGCAGCCGGGACCTTCCGGCGACGCCCGGCCGTCGGTCAGATCGATGCCGGCGCCTCGTTTGATGGCGCAGCTCGCGTGCCTGGGATGAGACCGACGCGCCGGTCTGATCGGGCCGACGTCCGGCGCCCGGAGGTGGGGAGGATCGCGGAGATCCGCTCGGCGGCCGACACCCCGACCCGCGACCGCCTGCTGGAGGCGGCGATGGACGTGTTCGCGGCCAAGGGGTATCATGCCGCCGCGGTCGACGACATCGTGGCGGCGTCGCAGACGTCGAAGGGCGCCTTCTACCACTACTTCTCCAGCAAGCAGGCGATCTTCGTCACGCTCATGGACGCGCTCGGCGCCTTGCTCGAGGACGGGATCGAGGCGGCCATCGCCGAGGAGCGGGGGGCGCTCGCCAAGGTGGAGGCGGCGCTGGGTGTGGTGCTGGAGACGGCCGAGGCTCGGCGCGACTTGGCGAGGATCCTCCTGATCGAGGCGGTCGGGCTCGGTCCCGAGCTCGAAGCGAAGCGTCTCGGGATCCACCGGCGGTTCGCCGGCGTGATCCGCCGCCATTTGGAACGCGCCGTCGAGGAAGGATCGATCCCGCCGCAGGATACCCTGCTGGCCGCGCAGGCGTGGGTCGGAGCGTTGAACGAGCTCATCACGCGATGGCTGGCGGAAGGCAGGGGACGGCTCGGGGCGCGGCTCCCCGCGCTCCGCGGGTTTTTGCTGCGGAGCATCGGCGCGGCGGGGCGTGGGGCTACACGCGCACGGCGGTCCCGCGGCGCGGCCGCCCCCCGAGTCAGGCGAAACGCGGGGGTGCGGCGGTGACCCTGAGCGCCCCGCGCCTCTAGACGCGAATGAAGATCCGGCGCCGATACAGGGCGAAGAGCACGAGCCACCACAGCGCGATCACCGAACCGGTGTAGATCCAACCGGCGGCAACCGCGCCGACGGCGCCGCCGAGCGGATCGAGCAGCGTCGGGTGGAGCGCGAGTGCGCCGCCGCGCGACCACGGATTCGGCCATGTCTGCATGGCGGCGACCGCGAACAGGGCCGAAGCCACGTATCCTACGAGCGGGTTCGATCCCAGCACCGCGAGCGGCACCGCGAGCCGCCGCAGCCGTGCCACTTCGAAACAGAGATGACAGGCCGCGAGCAACAGGAGCCCCAGGCCGCCGGCCACGAGCGCGTACGGCGGGGTCCAAAGGTCCTTGCTGAGCGGCAGCCATCGTGCCCAGGCCGCGCCGCCGGCACAGAGTGCCGCGCCGGCGGCGGCGAAGACGGCAGTTTTCGCGACCAAGGCGATTCGTCCCGAGCTCAAGACATCGCCGGCGACGGTGCCGATCACTGCAAGTGCCCCGGCCGGCGCCACGGCGAGGATGCCGGCGATCGCGAAGCGCGCGAGATACACGTCGTTGATGTATTGGATGACGTTGCGATGTTCCTGGAAGACTCCTGGCGGCAGGCCGGGCACGGGCACGAGGGTCAGGAGGCCGCCGTAGGCGGCAAGCAGGCCCCCGGCCGTTGCGAGCCGGCTCCACGCCGGCGTCCGAGCCAGGGGGGCCGCCACGAGATACGACAGCCCGAGGAGCTGCAATACGTCCATGCCGACCGTGAGCGAGCGTGCCGCCGCTGAATCGATCAGGATCCCGAGCCCCACGAGCACGGCCGCGCGCCGCAGCACACGCACGGCGGCAGGACGTTTGCCGGCCCGGCGGCGCCCGGCAGCCGGGATGGCGATCCCGACGACGAGGACAAACCACGGAAGGATCATGTCTGTGAACGTCACGCCCGTGCCCCACGGCGCGTGCATCAGTTGGCGCGGGGTCGCCGCGGTCCAGATCATGTTGTTGACGAGGAGCATGCCGGCGACCACGGTCCCGCGAAGCGCGTCGAGCGACAGCACCCGTGATGGGGCGGGGGACGCGGCGATGCGCCCGCCGCGGCGCGCCGCCGCTGCGGCGACGACATCGGCCGGGTTAACTCGAGCGCGCTCGAGGGACGGACTCTCCGTTGCACCCTGTGGCGTCATCGTCCGAAGGCCACTTCGTCATCGCGTGGCGCGCATGTGATACCGCGGCGACGTCGCGCAGCACCGCGGCCGGCACATGTAGTCTAGCACAGGACGCTCGCACCGCGTTCACCGATCCTTCACCCAGTCTTTGGATGCCGCTCGCCGCGTCGAGGAGCCGGCGTATCCCCGCACCGAAGCGCGCGGAAACGCGGGCCGCCGCAAGCCCGTAGGCGTTCAGTCATACGATCACCATCACAACGAACGTCGCGGCCGCCGTCCAAGCAGATCCCCGCGCAGCGTAACGGTTTCATGATGTTGCCGTCCGGCGCAATCCACGCCGCCCGCCGCGGTCAATCATGGTGTGCAGCGGGACAAGAGGCGCGCGCCATCTTGATCCACGACAGCACAAGGAGGCGGTTGCGATGCGACACGTACGGACGGCGGGACGGCAGGCAGTGACGCGGCGGTGGGCGGTGATGGTGTTCGGCGCGGTGATGGCGCTGACTCCCCTCGCCGCGGCGGCCGATAACACCACGGGGATCGGTATGAGCTCAACCGGCGACGGCGTCACCGTGACACCGGCTTGGCAGGCCGGGAATGCGCAGGGAGACGGGAGCGGCCGGTAACCTCATCCGTCATCGCGTACGGCACAGCCGGCAGGGCGCACGTGAGCCCGCCGGCTGTGTTCATTGAGGAAGCCGCGCAGCGTCCTCGCATTGCGATGAGTTGCGGCCGCGTGCGGCGGTCGCGACGGCACAGGACGCGCCGTACGGATTCCGTCACTCGAGACAATCCGATCGCCGCCCGTTGGTGTATCAGCGTGTGAGCGGGCGACGGCACGCCGGCCCGGAACCGCGGCCGTGTAGCCCGTTCAATACGACAATCAGGAGGCACCATCCATGCAAGCTCACGCGATTCCACACCGCGACACCGCACTACGCGGGCGCGGCATCCGGGCACTGGCGCTCGCCGCCGTCCTGCTGAGCGGCGCGGTCGGGGGCGCGGTGTCCGCGCCGCCGCAAACGGCCGTCGCGGCCGCGACTCCCAAGGCGTACGTCGGACTGTACGGCGACGATGCGATCGGCGTGCTCGACGTCGCCACCGGCCGCATCGTGCGCACCATCAAGGTTGCGGCCGGACCGGAGGCGGTCATCGTTGCGCCCGGCGGAGGGCGCGTGTACGTGTCCAGCGAGGACGCCACGAGCCTGAGCGTGATCGACACGGCGAGCGATGCGGTCACCGACACGATCGACGTCGGGAAGTTCCCCGAGGGCATGGCACTCTCACGGGACGGCGAGACGCTGGTGGTGGGCGTCTTTGGTACGAACCAGGTGGACGTGATCGACACGTCTACGCTCCGCATCACGAAGCGGTATACTGTTGGGATGGCGCACGGGGTGACGCTCGCGCCCGACGGGAAGACCGCGTACGTGGGCTCGCAAGTGCCCGGCCACAACGCGATCGTCGTCCTGGATCTGGCCACGGGCCGGGCGGCGGCCCGCGTGCAGCTCGCGCAGGCGCCTCGCGGCTTGTTCGTCAGCCCGGACGCCAAGTCGCTGTACTTTACGCTGGCGAACAGCGCGGAGGTCAACGTGCTCGACCGGGCCACCAACACAGTCACGGCCCACATCACGGTTGGGCCGATCCCGCATCAAATGGCGTTCACGCCGGACCACAAGAACGCGCTTGTCGTTGTCCAGGGCGCCGGTCAGCTGGCCGTCGTGGACCTCGCGTCGCATGAGGTCACCGCCACCATCCGGGTCGGAAACTTTCCGCACTGGGTCGGGATCACGTCGGACGGCACGCTCGCGTATGTCACCAACGAGGGCGACGATACGGTGAGCGTCGTGGACCTCGCCGCTCGCAAGGTCGTCGCGACGCTGCCCGTCGGTAGCGGGCCGCGGAAGATTTCGCTGCAGCAAGGCACCGGAGCGATGACCCGGTACGAAGCGTCGTCGGCCGCCGCCGCGACCGGCTTCGCGGGGCAGCCGGTCCAACCGGCGGCGCCGGCGCGCGCGGGCGATGTGCAGATCCACATGCGGGCCTTTGCGTTCGGTCCCGCGAGTGCCACTGTCGCCGCGGGGCACCGCGTGACCTGGATCGACGACGACCCCGTGCCGCACACCGCGACCGCGCAGACGACGCACGGTAAGCTGTGGGACACGGGACAGGTGGTTCCCGGCGCAGCGATCACGGTCACCATGACGAAGCCGGGCACGTTCCAGTATCAGTGCGACGATCACCCGTTCATGCTGGCGAAGCTGGTCGTGACACCGTAGGTCGAGGGTTGCGAGCTGCGGGCGGGCCGGCGTCACCCGGATAGGGTGGCCCGGCCCCGATGGAATCCAAACCACGGCCGGCGGCGTACTAGGAGGCAGCCTGACGGCCGGCCGTCACGGTGGTGCGGCCGGCCGTCAGGGCCCCGCGGTCGTCGCTAACGCCTGCGGCGCCGGGGAGCGGAGGGAGACGCGATTTCGATGTTACGTGGCGGCAGTGGCATGAGGCGGTTTGGCGCGGGTTCGCCCCGGCAGGATCAGACCGACGAGGCGCTGGTCCGGGACCTGGCCGACGGACGCCAGGAAGCGCTCGGCGCGCTGTACAGCCGCTACTCGCGGCTGGTCTTCAACCTGGCCCATCACACGCTCGACCGCGCCGCCGCTGAAGAGGTCGTGCAGGACGTGTTTCTCACGGTCTGGCGCAAGGCGTCCCTATTCGATCCGTCGCGGGGCGCGTTCCGTCCATGGCTGCTGCAGATTGCTCACTACCGCGTCCTCAATGAGCTGAGGCATCGCGGGCGGCGGCCGCAGGCCGCCGAGGATCCCACCGGGCAGCAGCTTGAAAGCATGCCCGACCTCGGACCGGAACCGGAAGAGATCATCTGGCGCGAGAGCCTCCGCGCGGCGGTGCGGGGCGCCGTGGAAGAACTGCCGTCGGCGCAGCGCGAAGCGCTGGAGCTGGCCTTCTTCGAGGACCTCACGCACGAGCAGGTCGCGCGGGAGCTGCAGCTGCCGCTCGGCACGGCCAAGACCCGGATTCGCGGCGGCCTGCAGCGCCTGCGCGGAAAGCTCATGCCGCTCACGCTCGGGGCCCTGCTCGTGGCCGCGCTCGGCGCAGGCGGGCTCGCATACCGCGCGCAGCGCATTGCCTTCGAGCGCGATGAGCGCGCGCTGGCGCTCGTCACCACGAGCGAGACCCGCGAGATCCGGCTCCACGCCGCGGGGACGGCGCCCAAGGCCGCGCACGGACAGTACCGCGGGCGCGCCGGCGTGCCCATGGCGGTGTTGACCGCGTCGCATCTCGGGGCGCCGCCCGCCGGGCGCGTCTATCAAGGATGGGTGCGCCATGGCGAGACGTGGACCTCACTGGGGCTGCTGCGCGTGGATGCGCAGGGGCAGGGCCGGCTCATCGCCGAGGCGCCCGCGCTGGCCGCGCCGCCCGAGGCGATCGAGGTCACGCTCGAACCGGCCGGCGGGAGCGAGACGCCGAGCGGCCCTGTTGTGATCGTCTGGCCGTAGCGCGGAGGCGCGTCGGTGCTGTTGGGGCGGGGCGGGCGGCCGCCTCGCCCCACCCGGACGCTCCGCCTCATCGCGGCGGTTACGTGCGGCCGCGCACGGTCCTCCACCCCGCGTAACCGGCCAGCAGGACGCCCGAGGTGGCCGCCGCAGGGTAACGGAGCGGCTCGGCCGCGGACCCCAGCAGCGCGCCTGCGAGCGGATCCCGCAAGATCATCTCCGCCGCGATGTACCCGAGCACGCCGACGGCAAGCCACACGACCCACGGGTGCCGGCGCATGAGCGCCCCGAGGAGCCCGCTGCCCCACACGACCAGCGGGAGCGACAATACGATGCCGGCGATCACCAGGCTGTAGCGGCCACGTGCCGCGGCCGCGACCGCGAGGACGTTGTCGAGGCTCATGATCGTGTCCGCCACCGCGATGATGCCGATCGCGTGGATCAGGGTGGTGCCGGCGCGCACCCCTTGCTCGACGCCGGTCTCGCGCCGGGCCAGCCGGAGCGCAATCGCGACGAGCAGGGCTCCGCCCGCGAGCTGCAGCAGCGGAATGCGAAGCAGCCGCGTGACGATGACGATCAGCCCCACCCGCAGCGCGACGGCGAGCGCGGTGCCCCACACCCGGCCCGCGGCCTGCCGCTCCGGCGGCAGCGTGCGCACGGCGAGCGCGATGACCAGCGCGTTGTCCCCGGCCAGGGCGAGGTCGATCAGGGCGATGCCGGCGCCACGCGCCCAGAATTCCGGATCGACGACGGCTGCCACACGCCTCATCCCAGCACAGGAGGTCTCTTTGCGCAAGACCCGAAGTCTCCGAGGGACGCGTCTGCCGCAGGCGGCTGCGTCACGCAGGGGAGGGGAGGAGTGGACAGCATGCGCAAACGCAAGGTGCCGTACTCGCTTGTGCTCTGCGGTCTCCTCGGGGCGGTCGCGTTCGCCACGCCCGGGCCCGCGGCGACCGTCGGGCCCGTGAGCGATCCGATCGGGGTGGTCCAGATCGGCCCCGGACAGCCGATCGTCATCGCCACGTGGCTGGTGACGTCCGGCGCGAACGCCGCACTGGGGACCGACAGCCAGCGCGGCGTGGAGATCGCCATCGACGATCAGGCCGGCAAGTTGCTCGGCCACCCGATCAAGCTCCAGGCCAACGACGACGGGTGCAGCGCCGAGGGCGGGCAGACGGCGGCGCAAAAGATCGCCGCCGATCCGAGTGTGGTCGCCGCCATCGGCTCGAGCTGCTCGAGCGCGGCGGTGCCGGGCGTGCCGATTCTCTGGAAGGCCGGCATCGTGGACGTGTCGCCATCCGCCACCGCGCCGCCCCTGACCGCCCCGGACCGCAGCCATGACTACGACGGCTTCCTCCGCACGGCCCACAATGATAAGACGCAGGGACAGGTCGCCGCGACGTTCGCGCGTCAGGTGCTGAAGAAGAGCCGCGCGGCGACAATCCACGACGGGAGCCCGTACGCCCAGGGGCTCGCGGCGGCGTTTGCCGACAACTTCAAGCGCATGGGCGGGACGATCACATCACAGGAAGCGATCTCGGTCGGGGACACCGACATGAAGCCGGTACTCACGCGCATTGCGACCGGCAAGCCGGACATGATCTTCTACCCGATCTTCGTCGCCGAGGGCGGCCTGATCACGCGACAGGCCAAGGAGGTCCCGGGCCTGCAGAGCGTCACGCTGTTCGGCGCCGACGGGCTGTTTTCGCCCGACTTTCTGAAGGCGGCCGGTGACGCGGCCCGGGGCATGTACTGGAGCAGCCCGGACCTGACCCCGCAAACCCTGGGGCCGGCCTACAGCACCGTGTTCCTCCCGAAGTACGAGAAGAAGTACGGCGAGAAGCCGACGGCCGCGTTCCACCCGCACTCGTATGACGCGGCGAACATCGTCTTTGCGGCGATCAAGAAAGTGGCCAAGACGCAGGGCGGCACGCTCTACATCGGCCGCAAGGCGCTGCGCGACGCGTTGTTTGCCACGAAGGGCTTCAAAGGGCTCACGGGCACGCTGACGTGTAACCCGTACGGGGACTGCGCCGACCCGCACATCGCCGTCTACACGTCGGTCTCCGCGGATCCGTCGAAGTTCGTCCCGGGCGTGGATCCGAAGAAGGTCTACCCGACAAAGTAGCGCAGGACCGCCGCACGCATACATTTTGAGTCTCGAGGGGTGAGCACGGGCCGGATCGGCGCCGGGAGCTCACCCCTCGCGGCGTTTGCGGGGCGGAGAGGAGGCCTATGCGCCGCGGCCGCGGCTGGCATGTACTGCTGATCGAGGGCGCACTCTGGGCGTTCCGCGTGGCGATTCTCGTGACGGTCGTCTGGGGCACGATTGCGACGCTCCGCGCCGGCCGCTACTCCGGGTCGCAGTGGCTCGACTTCGTCGAATTCGGCCTGGCCCAGGGCGGCATCTACGCCCTCATCGCGCTCGGCTACACCATGGTGTACGGCGTCCTCAACATGATCAACTTCGCGCACGGCGACGTGTTCATGGCCGGCGCATACACCGCGTATTACGTCGCCGCCCCGCTCGGCGCGTCGGGGTTCCTCGCGCGCCATCTGCTGGCCGGCATGCTGCTCGTCCTCGCCGTGTCGGTCGCCACCTCGACGGGCATCGCCATCGCCGTCGAGCGCGTCGCATACCGGCCGCTCCGTCGTGCGCCGCGGCTCGTGCCCCTCATCACCGCCATCGGCGCGTCGTTCTTCCTCGAGTACTCGTTCCGCAGCCTGTACGGCGCCGGCGTGCAGTCCTATCCCGATATCGCGGCGCTGACCGGGAGCATGTCGCTGCTCGGCATCGCCGTTCCCCGCACGCAGGCGCTCGTCGTGGCGTCGGCGCTGGCGATGATGCTGCTGCTCTACTGGATCGTGATGCGCACGCGGACCGGCAAGGCCATGCGGGCCGTCGCCGAGGACCGGGACGCCGCGGCACTCATGGGGATCGACGTCGACGGGGTCATCGTGTTCACGTTCGCGCTCGGCGGGGCCATGGCGGGCGCGGCCGGGATCCTGTATGCGCTCACGTACAAGCAGGTGCATTTCTTCATGGGCTTCGTCCCGGGGATCAAGGCGTTCACGGCCGCCGTGCTCGGCGGGATCGGCAACGTCCCCGGCGCCATGCTCGGGGGGCTGTTCCTCGGTGTGGTGGAATCGGTCGGTCCGGCGCTCTTTCTCGACGGCCTCGGCGTCCCCGCGCCGTATCAGCTGCGCGACGTCATCGGCTTTACGATGCTGCTCGTCATGCTGATCTTCAGGCCGCAGGGCATTCTGGGAGAGCGTCTTGCGAGAAAGCGGGCGTAGCGTCGTCGCGACCGGTTTGGTGTTCGGCGGGGCCGCCGTCTACCTGTGCCTGGTCGGCATCGTCGAGACGTTCAGCCGCCGCTGGGTCATCGCCGACGTCGTGAGCTTGGGGCACGTCGTGCTGCTCGCGGTGGGGGCGGGCGCCGGCTACGTGGCCACCATGTCGCACGGCGAGTTCGCCCGGCGGCGGGGGCCCCTCGCGGCGCTTGCCGCCGGGGCCCTGGTCGGCGCCTCGCCGGCGGCCCTGTTGGTCGGCGGCGCGGCGATCGACCTGCGCGTGATGTTCATCAACGCGTCCCCGCAGCTGTACCAGATTCTCGCGCTGGGACACGCGCCGGCGGCGGCCGTCCCGCTGCTCGTCGCGCTCGGGGCCGCAGCGGGATTGGCCGGTTGGGCGCTGGCCGCGATGGCGCCGCGCGCCCGGCGCACGCTGCTCTCCGGACTCGTCGTCGTGCTGATCGTCGGGATCTTCCAGGATCTGCTGCAGCTGCTGCTGCAGGGTCCGGCGGTGGTGACCGCGGTCCGGGGCGCCGTCTTTACCGTCGACGGGCCGTCCGCGGGCGGGGCGGCGGCCCTCTGCGTGCTGACCTGGGCGGTGCTGGCGGCGCGCGGCCGGTATGACGGCGCGCTGCGCCGCGCCACGGCATCGCTGAGCCCCGGCGCGCAACGCGGCCTGCAGGCGCTGCGCTGGGCGCTCGTCGTGGGCCTGCTCTTGATCGTGCCGATCGCGGGCGGCCCGTTTGTGGCCCAGGTGATGGTTCTCGTCGGTCTCTACATCCTCATGGGCCTGGGGCTGAACCTCGAAGTCGGCTTCGCCGGCCTGCTCGACCTCGGGTTCGTGGCGTTCTTTGCGATCGGGGCGTACACGGTGGCGCTGCTGACGTCACGGGGCGAGCACGGCATCGCGCATTGGTCGTTTTGGGCGGCGGTGCCCGCGGCCATGGCGGTGTCGCTCGTCGCGGGCATCCTGTTCGGCATCCCCGTGCTGCGCGTGCGGGGGGACTACCTCGCGATCGCCACGCTCGGGCTGGGCGAGATCGTGCGGCTCTTGGTCCTCTCCGACGCGTTGCGCCCGTGGCTCGGGGGCTCCTTTGGCATCGTGTTGATCCCGAAGCCGCGCATCGATGGATGGGAGCTGTCGGGCCCCCGGGAGTTGTATTATCTGACCCTGGTCGCTTCGGGGTTCATCGCCTACGTGGCGTGGCGGTTGCAAGATTCGCCCTTGGGCCGCGCGTGGATGGCTATCCGGGAGGACGAGGACGTAGCCGAGGCCATCGGCATCAGCCTGGTCACGACCAAGCTCCTCGCGTACGGCCTCGGCGGCGCGATGGGGGGTGTGGGCGGCGCCATCTTCGCCGTGCTCGTCGGCTCGGTGTTCCCGCAGAGCTTTTCGCTGTTGATCTCGATCAACGTGCTGGTGCTCATCATCCTCGGCGGGCTGGGCAGCCTGTGGGGCGTCGTGGTCGGGGCCCTCGTGCTCGTGGGCCTGCCCGAGCTGCTCAGAGAGTTCGGCGATTACCGGTTTCTCGTCTACGGCATCGTGCTGGTCGTGATGATGCTGTTCCGGCCTGAAGGACTGTTGCCGGCCGCCGCGCAGCGGCGCGAGCTGCATGCCGTCGACGACGTGCCGGCCGGCGAGCCCGCGTCCGCGATTGCGGTGTCCGGGGCCGGTTCGGCCGAGGCGTAGGCGCGGTCCATGAGCGTGCTCGCGCTGGATCATCTCACGAAACGGTTCGGCGGCCTGATCGCCGTCTCCGACCTCACGCTCGAGGTGCCCGAGCGGACAATCCATAGCGTGATCGGGCCCAACGGCGCGGGCAAGACGACCGTGTTCAACTGCCTGACCGGTTTCTATCGCCCCGATGAGGGGCACGTGCGCTTCCGGGAGGAGCAGATCGACGGGCTCTCGCCCGACGAGATCGCCCGGCGCGGCGTCGCGCGCACCTATCAGAACATCCGGCTCTTCGCCAACATGACGGTGCTCGACAATGTGCGTGTGGGCCACCACATTCATGTGACAGGAACGTGGCTGGGGACCGTGCTCAACACACGCGCCGCGCGCCTCGAGGAGGCACGGGTCCTCGACGAAGCCCGCCGGCTCCTCCAGTTCGTGGGCCTCGACGACCAGCGCGAGCGGCTGGCGAAGCACCTGCCGTACGGGGCGCAGCGCCGGTTGGAACTCGCGCGCGCGCTGGCGTCGCGGCCGGCCGTGCTGTTGCTCGACGAGCCCGCCGCGGGGATGAGCCCGCGGGAAGCCCTGGATACGATGGCCTTCATCCGGCGCCTGCGCGACGAGCTGGGGATCACGATCGTGCTGATCGAGCATCAGATGCGGGTCGTCATGGGCATCTCGGACCGCGTGACGGTGCTCGACCACGGCGTCGCAATCGCCGAAGGCCCCCCGGCGGCCATCCAGCGCGATCCTCGCGTCATCGAGGCGTACCTGGGGGCGCGCCACGCCGAGACCGGCTTCGCCTCCGACCACGTCCATGGCGCTTCTTGAGCTCGACGGCCTGCAGGTCTCGTACGGCGCCATCCAGGCGCTGCGCGGCGTGTCCCTGGAAGTGCACGAGGGCGAGATCGTCACCCTGATCGGCGCGAACGGCGCCGGGAAGAGCACCACGCTCAACACCATCAGCGGGTTGCTGCGGCCGCACCGGGGCACCGTCCGTCTCGAGGGCCACGATTTGACGCTCGTCCCGCCCCACGGCATCGTGGCGCGCGGCGTCGTCCAGGTGCCCGAGGGCCGACGGATCTTCGGCCGGCTGTCGGTGTTGGAGAATCTGCAGTTGGGGGCGTTCACGCAGCGGTCGTCGCATGCCATCCGCGAAGGCATCGCCCACGCGTTTGCGCTCTTCCCGCGGCTTCAGGAGCGGGCCGGGCAGCTGGCCGGCACCCTGTCCGGGGGCGAGCAGCAAATGCTCGCGATCGCCCGCGCGCTGATGGCGCGCCCGCGCATTCTGCTCCTGGACGAGCCGTCCATGGGGCTGGCCCCCGTGCTGGTCGAGCAGATCTTCGAAGCGGTGCGGCGCATCAACCGCGAAGGCACCACGATTCTGCTCGTGGAGCAAAACGCGGTGATGGCGCTCGAGACCGCGCAGCGTGGGTATGTCCTCGAGACCGGCGCCGTCGTCCTCCAGGGACCGGCCGCCGACCTGCAGGCCAACCCGGAGGTGCGGCGCGCCTACCTCGGCCAGTAGGCACGCGCCCGCACCCCGTCCGGCTCAGCGCCAGACACGCGTGTAGCTCTCGGGCGGCGTGTACGGGGTGCGCTGGGCCTGCGCGGCCACGGTCAGGATCGCGCCTTCGGCGCTCGAGGGCGTCTGATCCCAGACCCCGATGTCCAAGCGCGGCAGGCGCGCCGGGTCGGCGTGCGGCAGAATGGCCCAGCCCAGCGTCGTGAACATGTAGCGGTAGCCGGCCCGGCGCGCCACCGCGATCAACGCCGGCGTGTATTGGCCGTACGGGTAGACGAGGGCGTCGACCGGCTCGCCCGTTTCCCGCTCGACGGTCGCGCGGGCCTGCGTGAGATCTGCCAGCACGCGCGCCTCGTACGCCGCCTCGGACTCCTGCCGCCCGTCCGGGGCGATGCCACGCCCGACGGTGGCGGCCGTGCTCGCGCCTCGCCCGATCGCGATCCCGCGGTGGAGATCGTATGTTTCCGTGTAGAAGTGCACGAGCCCGGTTTGCGCCATGCCGCGGATCTCGCCCCACGTGAGGTCGTTGGAGAGATGACCGACGTAGCTCACGATCAGGAACACCGCGGCCGGGATGTGGTGCCCCCGGAGCACCGGGAGCGCGTACCGGTGGATGCCCTCATACCCGTTGTCGAAGACGACGCACACCGCGTTGGGCGGCACCGGCGCGTTCTCCGAGACAAAGCGCTCCAGTTGCGGCACCGAAACGAAGTGGAAGCCGTCGCGCACGAGCCGGTCCATCTCGCCCGCGAACTCCGACGGGGACACCGTGTCCGTCCCTCGCGGGACGACCGGAGCGACGTCGTGGTAGGTGAGCACGAGCACGGCACGTTGATAGTACGCGCTCGCCGGCGCGGAAGCCGGCGGCGTCCCCGGGCTGGCCGGCCCCGCCGGCCCGTCCAGGGCGGTCCCGCTCAATGCCACAACAACGAGGAGTGCGCGAACGGCGCGCATGCCTCACCCCATGCCCGGCTTGGTGCCGCACCCGCTATGATACCGTGAGCACCGGATCCCGACGAGGCCGTGACGCGCTGGGGCGCGCGGCGCATTCATTCGCCCTGCGCGGGTGCCGCGGCGAGCGAGTGCTGAGGGCGGCCGGCGGCGAGATACACGGCTCCTGTGACCACGAAACTGACGAGATAGCTGAAGTCGGCCCCGCCGAGCGCTTTGCCGATCGGGCCCGTGTACCAATCCGTCGCCATGAAGGGCGCCGACACGGCCACGCCGATCGCGAACGCCGCAAGACCGACCCAGCGGACCGGGCCGAACACGCCGTGCGGGCGGTAGAACTCAGCGGGGTCCGGGTACTGAAGGCCCTGGCGATGAAACACGTAGAAATCGATCGCGATGATCGCGATCCACGGCGTCACCCAGTAGACGAGCATGAACAAGAATCCCTGAAAGAATTTGATGAATTGGGGTCCTCCGAACAACATCGAGAGCAGGACGCCGATCGCGCCGACGACGAACGTCGCGCCCGTGCGGCGGAGGGGAAGTCCCCAGGTCAGGCCGCCCATGCCGCCGCTGTACATGTTCAGCGTATTGGAACTGATGGATCCCAGCACCAGGATCGCATAGATCGCGGTCGCGCCCGCGCCGGCGACCGTCCGCATGGCCGGAATGACCCCGCCGGCGACGGCCAGCGTGCCGAGCAGGGCGCCCAGCACGTTTGTCCACGTGGTGGAGAGGAACATTCCCCAGAACGAGTACCAGAACGGCCGCCGGATCGGCGTGTTGCTCGGAAGGTACCGTGCATAGTCCGCCGCGTACGGCGCCCAACTGACCGTGTACGAGAACATGATCGTGAACTCCAGCAGAAATGCCAGCCAGAACGTGCCGCCGCTCTTGGTCGGCGCGACGGCCGGGCCCGCTCCGTGGCGCACGGCGAGCACGGTGAGGAGCGCAAACACCACGAGGCTGGCCCACGTCAGCCAGCGCTCCCACGCGTGTACGAAGTTGTATCCGTAAATCGTGATCACGATGGTGGCGACGCCGAGGATCAGGGCGGTCGGCACATAGGGCGTGCCGAAGATCTGCTGACTCGTCTGGGACCCGAGGGTGTTGTCGACCGTGACCCAGCCGATATATCCGAGCCACGCCAGGAATGCCGGCACGTAGTTGCCGCGGTAGCCAAAGGCAGATCGGCTCATCGGCAGCTGCGGCATGCCGAGCCGCGGTCCCATCGCGGCGCACAGCGAGTTGCCAAGCGCGCCGAACAGGTTCCCCAGCGCGCAGCTCACGGCGGCGCCCCAAAATCCCAGCCCGAGCGTGACACCGAGCGCGCCGAGCACGAGCGTGGTCAAGTGCATGTTCGCGGCAAACCAGACATTGAATTGCCCCGCGAGTGTGCCGTGGCGCTCGGCATCCGGGATACGCTCGAGCCCGTGCGGCTCGACGAGCAAGACCTCATCACGGTACAAGACGGACTGCGACACGACTCCTCACCTCCCCAATGGCGTCCTCAGGGGACACCCAAGACACACCCGCGCGGCCGCCGGCGCGGACACGTGGAGACGCATGCCTATGTTGGACGAACTGGCTCTCGGGCTGCCTTCCTCGGGAGGGCACGCGGCCACTCGCGACACTCTCAAACGGCATGCCGCGGTGGCGGGGATGGCGCGTGCCACCTCCCCACCCACGTATTATAGCAACTTCGGCGACCCCGCGGTGATTTCCCGGCTCCTCGAGCTGGCGGCCGTTGCCGATGGGCGCGCCGTCGGGTGCGCAAAGGTACACTGTGTTGGTGCAGGATTTCGCCCTGCTCGCCATGTAGGCGCATTGGCGGGTGTTGTGTTGTATGGAGCGAGACTACCTCGACCCTATCCTCATGCCGGACCTCCCCCAGACCGCGGCGCGCCCGGCCCGCGGCGTGGATGAGCGTCCCTCGCCCGAGATCGCGGCGATTCTCGAGCGGGCCCTCGCGGGTGAGGCGCTGCGGCGCGACGACGGGGTGCGCCTCATCGGGTGTGGCCCCCGGGACGTGGGCGCGGTGTGCGCCGCCGCGTGCGTGATCCGCGACCGCGGCCGCGGCCGCACGGTCAGCTTCTCCCCCAAGGTCTTCATCCCACTCACCCGGTTGTGCCGCGACGCGTGCGGGTACTGCACGTTCAGGACCACGCCCGGCTCCGACCCCGCGCTGTACATGACGCCCGACCAGGTGCTGGACGTCGCCCGGCGGGGCGAGCAGCTCGGCTGCACGGAGGCGTTGTTCACATTGGGCGAGCGTCCCGAGCAACGGTTTCCGGAGGCGCGTGAATGGCTGAGGCACCGCGGATATCGCAGCACGCTCGGCTACCTGCGCGACATGGCCGCGCTCGTCCTGGCCGAGACGGCGCTGTGGCCGCACGTGAATCCGGGGACCCTGAGCGAGGCCGAGATGGCGTCCCTTCGGGACGTCAGCGCCTCGATGGGGCTCATGCTCGAGACCACGAGCGAGCGGTTGTGCGCACCCGGCGGGCCGCACGAGCATGCGCCCAGCAAGCACCCGCGCGCTCGGCTCCACACGCTTGAGGCGGCCGGGCGGTTGCGCGTGGCCTTCACCACGGGTCTGCTCCTCGGCATCGGTGAGACACCGGATGAGCGCGTTGACACGCTGCTCGCCATCCGCGATTCGCACGACCGCTGGGGCCACGTCCAGGAAGTGATCGTGCAAAATTTCCGGGCCAAGCCCAAGACGCCGATGGGGTCGTCGGCCGAACCCGACGTCGGCGAAGTGGTGCGCGCCGCCGCCGTCGCCCGGCTGATGCTCGGCTCGACGATCAACATTCAGGTGCCGCCGAACCTGACCGCGAATGGCTATCCGATCTACCTTTCGGCCGGGATCAACGACTGGGGAGGCATCTCGCCCGTGACGATCGATTTTGTGAATCCGGAGGCTCCGTGGCCGGCAATCGCCTCCCTCGCCGCGCGCACGGCCGAGGCGGGGCTGACGCTGCGCGCGCGGCTGCCCGTGTATCCCGAATACCTGCTTTACCGTCCTGAGTACATCTCACCGTCCCTCCGGCCCGGCCTGCGCGCCGCGGCCGACAAGGACGGGTACGCTAAGGGAGGGTTCGGATCCCATGCTGCCGCCGGTTCCTGAGCCGAACGCCGGGCTCCACCGCTTGCTTGCCGGTACGTCCCCGGAGGTCGCGCGCATTCTGGATCGGGTCCTCTCGGGCGCGGACGTCGGCGCCGAGGAGGCGGAGCGCCTTCTCACCGGGACCGGCGCGGACCTCACGGCTACGATCGCCGCGGCCGACGTCCTCCGCCGTGAGACGGTCGGGGAGCTGGTCACCTACGTGGTGAACCGCAACATCAACTTCACCAACGTGTGCATCAAGGGCTGCGGGTTCTGCGCGTTCAGCAGGGACTACCGCGAGGAGGAGGGGTACTTTCTCCCCGAGGAGGAGATCCTGCGCCGCGCCCGGGAAGCGTGGGAGCTCGGTGCGACCGAGGTGTGCATCCAAGCGGGGCTGCCGCCGAAGATGGACGGTGACCTGTACATCAATCTCACACGGCGCATCAAGGACGCGCTCCCGTCGATCCACATTCACGGGTTCTCGCCCGAGGAGGTCCTCTACGGGTCGGTTCGCTCGGGCCGGACGATCCGCGACTATCTGCTCGCGCTCCGCGACGCGGGGGTGGGCAGCCTGCCGGGGACGGCAGCGGAGATCCTGGACGACGAGGTGCGCGGCCGCATCGCCGCCGGGCGAATCCGCACGGGTCAATGGATCGAGGTGATTCGCACGGCGCACGAGCTGGGGATCCCCACCACCTCGACGATGATGTTTGGCCACGTGGAAACGCCCGGTCATCAGGCGCGGCATCTCGTCCTGCTTCGTGATCTGCAGCGGGCGTCGGGCGGTTTCACGGAGTTCGTCCCGCTCAGCTTCGTGCATACCGAGGCGCCGATGTGGAAGCGCGGTCTCGTACCGGGGTTGCGCGCGGGTCCGACGGGCGTGGAAGTGTTCCGGGTGCACGCCGTCGCCCGAATCGTGCTCAACAAGGCCATACCGAACCTTCAGGTATCGTGGGTCAAGGAGGGTCCCCGCATGGCGCAGTTGCTGCTGGGGGCCGGCGCCAACGACCTTGGGGGCACGCTCATCAACGAAAGCATCTCCACGGCCGCGGGAGCGGGCTACGGACAGCTCATCCCGCCCCACGAGATGCGCCGGCTCGCCCGCGAGGCCGGGCGTGTACCGGCCGAGCGCTCCACGACGTACGGGATCCGGCGCACCTTCGGCGCCGACGACGGCGCCGCCGATCCGCTCGATACCGCCGACGCCGCTTCGTTTGGCAGTTACCGGCAGCTCATCAAGATGGACCGGTTCCGCTACCAGCATCCCCACCGGCAGCGCGTGGGCTCGCGCGGCCCAGCCACGCCGTGATGCCGGCTGCGGTGTTTTCCTCTAGGTGCCGCACCGGCGAGGTATCGGGAATAGGGCGGTGGCTCGCCACCGATCGTGAGAGCGGGGCGGTCTAGGCCCGAGCTGGCGGCCTACTGCGAGACCCCCGCGGCATCGAGGAGGATCGCGAGTGCAAGACGCCCCGAGACCTGGAGCAGCGAGGGATCCACGCGATCCACGGTATCCTTCGGCGTATCGTAGTATGGATCGTCCGGACGAAACACGAAGGCGACCGGGACCCCGATGCGCTCGAAGTTGATGTGATCGCTTCCGCCGTCATGCCCCACGATGGCCGGGATCCGCAGCTCCGACGCTAGGCGCGCACCCGTCTGCACCAAGCTGTCGCTGCCTCGAAACGTCGAGATCATCAACCGCTGCCCGACTCCTTCCATGTCCAGGTTCACGTAGGCCGCGATTGGATCGGGCCCGTGGTGGTCGACGTAGTAGGCCGAGCCGTAGAGGCCCTCTTCCTCCGCGCCGAAGAACACGAACCGGACCGTGCTCCCAAGGGGCACGTTCTTGAGGACCTCCGCCAGGTCGAGCGCCACCGCGACCCCCGACGTGTTGTCGTTGGCGCCGGGCGCGCCCGGGACGGTATCGCGATGGGCTCCGACGATGACGATGCGGTGGGGTTCGCGCGTCCCGGGCTTGGTCCCGATGATGTTCCACGTGGTGCGCTGCTCGTTCGCGGCCTGCACGTTGAGCTGCACGGCGATCCGATCCGCCTTGGCGGCTGTGACGAGCTGCTGCCCCTCCGCGCCGGACAGGCCCACGACCGGAATCTTCGCCGCACCGCCGAGCGTGCCCGAGAACTCTCCCGGCTGCGTGTTGTAGATCACGGCCGCAACGGCGCCCGCCGCGGCCGCGGCTTCCGCTTTGGCCTTAAAGGTGGCCCCGCCGCGCTCGATCACCGCGACCTTTCCGGAGGCGGCGCCGCCCGCGAAATCCTCGGGCCGCCCGAGCCCCGCGACGTAGATCTCGGCCGCGAGCCCGCCGGCCGGCGTCGCGCCTGAATACTGCAAGACGCGGGGGTGGAGGGACAGCGCGGGCCCGGAAGTGACGGCGAGGGACACCGTCCTTACGGCGAAGTACGGGAACGTAAACGGCTGCCACGAAACCGCGTATCCATCCCGCGCCAGTTCCGCGGCGATGTACTGCCCCGACGTCCGATCCTCCGGTGTTCCCGCGACGTGGGGCCCGATCTTCCCGGCCAGCGCGAGCACGTGCTGGTAGGCACGCTGTCCCGAGACCCGCGACAGGAGCGCCTCCTGGCTCGCCGCGCCGGCATCGACTCGCTGGAGGGGAGTGAACGCCGCGAGCCCGACCGCGGCGCACGCCGCAAACGCGACCAGGCTCCGGGATGCACACCGCCGCCCACGCGGGCTGTCCACGCCTTCCCGGCGCGCGGGCCAATCGCAGCGCATCGCGCCTCCCCGCTACTTCTTTGGATTCAGCTTCAATGCCGCGGAATTGATGCAGTAGCGCAACCCGGTCGGGCGGGGGCCGTCGTTGAAAACGTGCCCCAGATGCGCGTCGCAGGCGGCGCACAGGACTTCCGTGCGGACCATCCCGTGGCTGAGGTCGACCTTCGTGTCGATTCGGTCGCCGGCCGCCGGCTGCGTGAAGCTGGGCCAACCGCACCCCGCGTCGAACTTGGTATCGGACTCGAAGAGCTCCGCCCCGCAGCATACGCAGCGATACACGCCGGGTGTTGTGGTGTGCTCGTATTCCCCGCTGAAGGGCGGCTCCGTGGCCTTCTGTCTCGTGACCGCATACTGCTCCGGCGTCAGCTGAGCCCGCCATTTCGCGTCCGTCTTTCGAATCTTTTGCTGCATATCATCATTCCTCCGCGCTTGGCGAAGCACGCCGTCCCCCCGATGTGCGGGACTTCGCGCCGGCGCCGCTCGCCTCAGATCAATTCTACTACGGCGGCCCTCGGATGCAGCGCTCGCCCCGGACGGCTGGACAGGCGGTGAGACCAAGCGCCAGAAGCTGCAAGGATCGGGACTTTTGAGCCGCCCTGCGCCGAGCTTTTCGTATTGACACTGCCAGGCGCAACGGCGCGACCGGAAGGCGGGGTGCGGCGCTCATCGAAGTAGCCGCTGCGCGATCGCTGCCAGCGGACACGCGCAAGAGGGGGTGCTATGTCGAGGGGACGCGTTTCCTCCGGTTCGCCGTTCGAGACCCAGATCGGCTACTCGCGGGCCGTTGTCGACGGTGAGTGGGTGTTCGTGTCGGGTACGACGGGGTTCGACTACGCCAGCATGACGATCGCGGACGATGTCCGCGAGCAGGCGGAGCAGTGCCTGCGCAACATTCAGTGGGCGCTCGGGCAGGCGGGCGCCTCGATCGCCGACGTTGTACGGGTCCGCTATATGCTGCCGAACAGCGGCGATTTTGAGGCCTGCTGGCCGGTCCTCCGTCGATGGTTCGGCGACGTGCGTCCGGCCGCGACCATGATCGCCTGCGGGCTCGCGGACCCGCGCATGAAGATCGAGATCGAGGTCACAGCCAGGCGCCCCTTGTGAGAATGTTGTCGATGCAGGGGCGCCCGCGTCGGGTGCGCCGTGCGCCGCCGGTTCGGGAGGACACGCCGGCGCGACACGGCCAAGTGTTCCGAGGCATGGGGCGACATTTCTTGCGTCAATGGGTCGTAGATGGGCGCATGCCGGGCGTCGGGACACGCCCCCGTGCCGGGCGGCGTTCCGCGTTCTTTGCACGCGTGTACGTCGTCGTGCGCCGGATCCCGCGCGGCCGCGTGACCAGTTACGGAGCGATTGCGCGCGCGCTCGGGGTGCCGGGAGCCGCCCGCACGGTCGGCTGGGCGCTCAGTGCGTGTCCGGACGACATTCCCTGGCACCGCGTCGTCAACGCCCAGGGAAAGATCAGCTGGCGGCCGTCCGGCGGCCATGCCCTTCAGCGCACGCTGCTCCGGCGCGAGGGTGTACGGTTCAACCGTGCGGGGCGGATCGACTTCGAAAAGTTCGGCTGGAAGGCCGTGTAGATTGGCGGGAAAGCGAGCCGCGGATCGTGGGCTCGATCCGGCCGGGTCGTTACCGGCGCGGCGGGGTTACATAGGAGGCGTCCAGGTCCCGGACCGAAGGACAGCCAAGGAGTCTGAGGTTGCGAACGAGGTCCGTGCGGAAAATCTGGACGGCCCGCGCGACCCCGTTCTCGCCGCCCGCGCCGAGCCCGTACGCGTACGCGCGTCCGATCAGCACGGCCTTCGCGCCGAGGCAGATGGCTTTGATGACGTCGACGCCCCGCCGCACGCCGCCGTCCAGCAGGATCTCCGCGCGACCGTTGACGGCCGCTGCGATCTCGGGGAGGACGCGCAGCGTCGCCGGCGACGAGTCGAGCTGGCGGCCACCGTGATTCGAGACGACGATGGCGGCGGCCCCGTGGTCCAGGCACCGTCGCGCGTCGTCGGCCGACAACGCGCCCTTAAACACGATCGGGCCGGGCCAAATCTCGCGGATCCACGACATGTCGTCCCAGGTGAACGAGCTCCGAAAGAGCTCCGTGCTGACGTCGCGCAGCGGCATCGGCCCCTCGCCCGGCACGACGACGTTGGGCAGCCGGTGAATGCCGCCGTCCCGCAGGAAGTCAATGAGCCACTCCGGCCGCGCCAAGACCTGCGGCATATACGGCAGCTTGTCCAACAGATTGTTGCCGAGTAGTTGGGGCGTCCCGTTGTGCAGATCCCGCTCGCGCATGCCCGCGACATAGACGTCAATCGTGACGACAAGCGCGGAAAACCCCGCGTTGCGCGCCCGCTCGATCGCCGCCGCGGCCGCATCGCGGCCGCCGAGCAGGTACAATTGGAACCACGCCGGTCCGGTTGTGGCGGCGCGAAACGCCTCCAAGGGATGCCCGGAGACCGTGGAGAGGACGCACAGTAGGCCGGCGGCGGCGGCGGCGCGCGCGGCCGCCAACTCCCCCTCGGGGTGCATCATGCGGAGGTAGCCCACCGGGGCGAGGATCACCGGCATCGCGAGGTCGTGGTCCAGCACCCGGACGCGCAGGTCGGGGTTTTGCACCGGGAGGCTCTGCCGGGGCCGGAACGTGACCTCTTCGAAGGCGCGTCGGTTCTCGCGGAGCGTGGTCTCGTCTTCCGCGCCGCCGTCGACATAGTCGAAGATCGCTCTCGGCAGCCGCCGCCGCGCCATCTCGCGGAGATCCGCGATATTGACGGCGCGCGCCACGTTGGCCATCAGCTGTCTTCCTCCCCCCGGCTTTGTCGATACGCGTTGGGTTCTGGTTCGTCGATGCCGACATCCTGCGCGCGCCAGCACGGCACGAAGCATCACACGCCGCGGTTCGATGACGTGCTTCCGGAAGAAGGCGAGCAGCTGCGGCGTGTCGTACTCCTCCGCGAGCACCGTGCCGACTGGTGGACGGCGTTGAGAGGGCCAAGCGTTACACCGACGACTTCCCGCTGACCAAGGCGGGCCTCATCGAGTGGTTCTTCATCGCGGTGCAGGTCCCGTTGCCGCTCGAGGTTCTCTTTGACGCCGCGGTCGACGTGAACGAGCCGTATGACAGGACGCCGGCGGCCAGAGGGGTGGGGAAAGTAGGATGGAGCGCGCCTTCGGTCTCGAGATCCCGTCGGCGCTCGACGAGACGTGCCATCCGGGCCGGACGGCCCTCATTGTGTACGACATGCAGGCGGGCATCGTCTCGCAGCTGGCGACCGCTCCGACCGTCGTCGCCCGCGCGCAGGAGGTGCTGCGGGGAGCACGGGCCGGCGGGTTCCGTGTCTTCTTCACCCGTCATTTGTCGCTGCCCAACAGCATCGCCGGGGTGACCCAATTGCGGCGGGCCAAGGCGTGGCAAGGGGCCGAATGGGCCGCGGCCACCGTTCCCGCCTTTCCACGGGACTCTCCTCAGTTCCAGATCATACCCGAGCTCGGGCCGCTGCCCGACGAAGCCATCGTGGACAAGATCACGATGTTCACCAGTAACGGACCCCAAGGTCATAGGGGCAGGTTAGCTCATTTTTTCATTGCGTCCTTCTTGATGGCGTCTTTTACCTTTGCCACGTCCGGGCCTTCTCCGGCCCCCTCATAAAAGGAGAGATCCTCGTCGATTCCGACCAACCGGAGGCATTGACCTCCGGGAGCCTGGAAATAGAGGTGAGGGTCCGGCATCTCAAGCTTCCTCACGAGACCGGACTCGAGGATTTTCCGCCTCATTTCTTCCACGCTGTCGGACTTGATTTCCAGCCAAATAGCTCTGGCATTTCGTGCGAACTCGCTTTCATCAGTGACATCCCCGTAGAGAAACGCGATGTAGAAGTTTCCTCCCAAGCGAATGAAGTCCCGTTCGGGATCAGCTCTCATGATTTTGCCACCGAGGACATCACAATAAAATTTACGAATGCTGTCTCGATCTCGCCGCGGAACTAGCACCGACGAGTGATTTCCAAAGATTACCTTCGCCATGGTTGCTCCTTTCCGCTGCCTTAATGGACGTACCCGCGAACCAAAGCGGTGGCGAGTGCCGCTGTTCCGCCGGCGAGTAGCCCGTCAGCACCTAGCCGCGCGATGCGGCCGCCCCAGGGCAGGGTCTTCTCGGCGAGTACCCAGACCGTGATCGCGGCCGCCCACACCAGGTTCATCACGCCGCCGACAAACAACAGGCTCATCAGGGCGGCGCAACAGCCGAGGCACGAGACCCCGTAGCACAGACCCTCGCGCACCACGTGCCGCGTCTGCCCCGCCAGGCAATCGTCCAGCGCACGGCAGCGCTCAAGGCACGCGCGCCTGAATGGGCTCAACTGATAGACGCCGGCGGCCACCACCACGAGCCCGACGAGCGTGGAGCTTCGGACCGCCAGCGCATCTGACAGGAGATGAGCGGAGTCGAGCGCCCACTGGAGCCCGGTCGCCGCTGCACCAAACCCGACCCAGACCGCCAGGTAGCCGGTAGCAAACCATGCCGCCCGTCCGGCACCGCCGCCGGCGTCGCCGCGTCCGCGAGCCGCCGGGGCAGCCACCCTGAGGACGGCGGGCGCCGCGGTCGGCAGCATCATTGCGGTCATCATGACGGCCCACATGCCGAGCGTCAGGGCCGCGTAGCCGGGCGTCCACCCAGCCGCCATCGGCATCATGCCGGCGCGGGCCCTGTCCATCCCGCGCGTCGCGGCGCCCAGTCCGGCGCCGGCGGCGAGGTAAAGCCACGCAGCGCCCGCGACGCCGCTGAGGCCGGCGAGGGCCAGACCGGCGCTCCAACGCCCGCTGCGGATCGTACTCATCGCGGCGTCGACCCCTTGACGCTGGGGCATCAGTCTATCCGTTGTACTCGTCGCGGCGGCGGAACCAAAAGCCCGTCTCGTTGCGCCCCTTGGGGGCGCGGTCGAGCCACTGGTACAGGCCCCACAGCGCGTCCAGCCCGCGCGCATAGGTAGAATAGGTGTGGTAGACGACGCCGTCCCGAAGCGCAAATGCGCTCATGCCCGGCCTCTCGCGGATGTACGTGCGCGTATCCGTTCCGCACATGGCCGCGACCTGGGCGACAGACCCCTCGCTGGTGGTCTCCGAACTCCCTTGCTGCAGCCCCGTCTCGCGACCCTCGGGCGCGCGGTCGGCGACGACCGCCGGCTCGCGCCGGTAGTTGTACTCGATGCCCCCCTCGCGCTGCTGTTCTTCGGTGAACCAAACGTTGAAGTCAGCGTTGAAGTCGCCGCCGAACGAGGACGCCCAGGGAAACGTCCACCCCATCCGCCGCTTGTAGGCCTGCAGCTTCGCCAGCGGCGCCCGCGACACCGCCCAGAGCATCACATCATGGTTGGCGAGGTGCACGGCAAAGCCGTTGAAGCCGTCCGCAATCGCGGAGCACGCCGGGCAGCCGGCGGTGTACTCGGGCCCGAACATGAAGTGGTAGATGAGCAGCTGCGAGCGGCCGCGGAAAAGATCTGCCAAAGAGCAGATCCCGTCGTCGGTCTCGAATCGATACGTCTTGTCGATCCGAACCCGCGGCAGCTCCTGCCGCCGCCGCGCCACCTCGTCGCTGCGCCGCGTAAGCTCCTTCTCCGCCTTGAGCAGCTCGAGCCGCGCAGCCAGCCACTCCTGGCGTGTTCCAATCGTGTGTTTCGTCATCGCCCATCACTCCCTTCGCCGCTCGTACGCCGTGCCGATGTGTCGTCGCGAGATATGATAGTGCCGGGTACCCGACAGGTGGGAGTGACAAGTGTGGCGGGATTCCCATGGACTCGCTAATCGCGGCCGCCGCGCGCGCGCTCGGCGCGGGTGATCCCCTCGGCGCATTAAACCGGGTCTCCCTGCGCGACGACGCGCCTGCGCTCGCGCTGCGAGGCATCGCGATGGCCCAGCTCGGCGATCTCGTTCGAGCCAAGGCGCTCCTGCGACGTGCCGCCCGGGCGTTCAGCCCGAGAGACGCGGTCGCCCGCGCGCGGTGTGTCGTCGCCGAGGCCGAGATCGCGCTCGTCTCGCGCGACTTGGGTTGGCCTGCGAAGGCCCTCGACGCGGCGCGGGCGACACTCGAACGGCACGGCGACCGGGTGAATGCCGCGCACGCACGGCATCTCCAGGCCCGGCGCCTCCTCCTGATCGGGCGCCTCGATGAGGCCGAGCGTGTGCTTGCCGGGCTCGACTCCGCGCCCTTCCCGCCTGCGTTGAGGGCCGCCAACGAGCTGGTCGCGGCGGGGATCGCAGTGAGGCGCCTCCGGACGAAGGAGGCGTACGACGCGCTGGCCCGGGCCGGACGCGCCGCCCGCCGCGCCGGCATTCCTGCGCTGACGGCGGAGGTCGAACGCGCCTCCCTCCTTCTCAGCGTGCCCGCGGCGCGCCTGATTGCAAACGGCGAGGAGCGCCTTCTTGTCCTCCAGGAGGTCGAGAGGTTGCTGGCCTCCAAAGCGCTCGTCGTGGATGCGTGCCGTTATGTCGTGCGTGACGCACACGCGGTGGTCTCGCTCGCCAGGCGTCCGGTATTGTTTACACTGGCGCGCGCGCTGGGCGAAGCGTGGCCGGGAGACGTATCGAGGGACGCGCTCGTCGCGCGCGCATTCGGCTGGAGGGTCGCCGATGAATCGCATCGCGCGCGGCTGCGCGTCGAAGTGGGGCGGCTTCGCAGGGTGCTTTGGATGCAGGCCGACGTCCGCGCGACGAAGCATGGGTTTGCCCTGGCGCCGCGCCGCGCACGCGAGGTCGTCGTGCTGGCCCGCCCCGTCGAAGACGAACATGCCGCGGTGCTCGCCTTTCTCGCCGACGGTGAATCCTGGTCGAGCTCGGCCCTCGCGCTGGCGCTCGGGACGAGCCAGCGTACCGTGCAGCGGGCCCTCGACTCGCTTGCAGCGGCAGACAAGGTACAGTCGTTTGGACGCGGACGCGCCCGTCGTTGGATGATCCCGCCCGTGCCGGGATTCACCGCGGCCTTGTTACTTCCCACTCCCGTGCCGAGCGGCTAGGATGGAAGCATGAGCCGATCTGCTGCCGAAATCGTCCGGGAGTACGGACCCTTTCCCGGTGTGGACCACGTGCATGGGGTCACATATGACGGCGGGCGCGTCTGGTTTGGCGCCGGGGACAAGCTGCACGCCTTCGATCCTGCGAGCGGGAAGATTCTCCGCTCCATCGATGTCGCCGCGCGCGCCGGGACGGCCTTCGACGGTAGACATCTGTTTCAGCTCGCCGACGGTCGGATCCAAAAGATCGATCCCGAGACCGGCCGCGTGATCGCCACGATCCCGGCGCCCGGCGGCGGCGATGACTCGGGGCTGGCGTGGGCCGAAGGGACGCTCTGGGTGGGGCAATATCGGAACCGGAAGATCCATCAAGTCGATCCCGAAACAGGGACGATTCTGCGCACGATCGAGTCCAACCGCTTTGTCACCGGAGTCACCTGGGTCGACGGAGAACTCTGGCACGGCACCTGGGAGGGCGGCCAGAGTGATTTGCGGCGAGTCGATCGGCGAACGGGAGCGGTCCTCGAGACGATCGAGATGCCGCCTGGGGTGGGCGTTTCGGGGCTTGAGTCCGACGGCAGCGATCTGTTCTTCTGCGGAGGACAGAGGAGCGGGAAGGTGAGGGCCGTCCGCCGGCCCAAGCGAGGCTCCGCGGCGGCCGGCGGCTCGGAGATTCCCGTCGGCTCTAAGAGCAGGTAATCAAGCCGCTTGAAGTACATGCGGTGCTGCTGCGTTTTGCCACCCATTGGGCTCCGCGAGCTTCGTCCGGCGCAGCCCGTGAGCCCGGCGCCGTGGAGGAACTCAGCCGGCTGTGACCATGGCGGCGAGATAGGGCGGTCTGCCGTGCGTCAACGATAGCCGCGTGTCAGCAGGTACTTCGCGCCGGCCTCAAACGCGTCGGGCTCCGGCACGAAAAACTCAAAGGCGTCGGCCAGCCGATTGACCACGTTGAAGGCGAAGCAGACCGCGAGGGCGTCCTCGATTTGCGTGCGCGAGACACCGGCGGCCAGCACGGTACGCATGTCGTCCGGGCCGACCGTGTGCTCGCGCGTCAGCGTGCGCAGCATCCGCAGCGTCACACGCAGCGGCTCTTCAATCGGCGCTGTCTCGAGATTGGAGAGCGCCGCGGCCACCTTCACGCCGTCGCCGTACGCCCTCGCCGCGGTGGCGGTGTGCGCGTTGACACAGAACTCACACTCGTTCGCCTTCGAGACGACGGCGGCCATCAACTCCCGGTCGCCCACCGACCACGTGGAGGGCCCGCGCATCGCCTCATGCGTGACCGCCTGCATCAGCCTGCCGTAGAAGTCGGGCCGGTAGGCGGCCATTTTGACAACATCCAAAACCGGCTGGCGCGAAACGGCGCGAATGAACGCGAACAGGGCCCGGGTGCCGATGGTCTGGCCGCGATCGAGGATAGAAAGACGCACGGTTGCTAGATCCCCTTGTTCGGATCGGCGTGCAGCATCGCGTAGTTCATCTCGCCATAGTCCTCGACGCGCCATCCGAAGAGGTTCGTGTAGAACGCCTTCAGTTTCTTCGGGTCTTTGGCGATCATCTCGAAGTACATCACGGGCTGAGCCATGACCCTCCTCCTTGATCTCCCTGACGTCGTGGCCCGTCGTCTAGCTTTGCTGCCGCTTCGCGTTGCGCTTCGGCGAGCCCCCGCGTTCATCGGGCTCTCCTTATCCGTGGTCCGGGCGGCCGGTCGCTGCTTCGAGCGCAGCGAGCCCCGTGTGGTACTGCCGTGTCGCCTGGCCGACCGCTGCGCACACCACGATCTCGAAGATCTGATCCTCGGTCAGGCCAGCGTTCCGCGCCGCCGCGACATCCGCATCGGTGACCCGCGAAGGCTGCTCGGCGACTTTCCTCACCAGCGTGGCGGTGGGCCCGGTGAGATTTGTATTCTCGAAGGCCGCCCGGCGCATGGCGGGATCTGCCCGCCCGCTCCCCTCCAGAATCCGCGCGATTACCGCTTCGAGCGCACGTACGATGTCCGACATCGACGTCCTAGCCCTACGCGACGGCCGCGGCGCGCGCCGCGAATGCCTGGAGCAGCCGGCCCCAGTCGCCTTCGGTGTGCCATCGATTGCCTCGATGGGCCCGAGGCGGCACAGCGTCGTGCCGGTCCCTTACTGCGTGAGGCCGATGATGTTGCCGTCCGCGTCTCGTACCCATGACGGCAGTTTTCCCCGCCGACGTCTTTGCTCGGCCACTGGACTGAGCGCCGGCGGCCAAGAATGACTGCCGGCTCTTGTTGGTTGACGCAACGCGACCGGGAAATGTGACGGAGGATCGGCGGCAGGGTTTGCCGCCCCTAGCGCATTTGAGGCTTGCAAACGAGAATTTTTTGAGCAGGTTCCTGGGCGCTTGTAGGAGTTCATCGTAGTCGGCCAATTTACCCGGGGATATTCGGCCAATGCGGGCTTCCCGACCGACCTGGCTGACGGCGATAGTTGGCCATTTCCTACAAGCCTAATTCTTTCCAGCCCCCGGACACGGGGACTCGGCCGCGCTCCCTCGACCTTGTAGTCATTTTGCGGTATGATGTGACTACAATGGTGACCGTGGGAGTGCGCGACCTAAAGGCTCAGCTAAGCAGCTATCTCCGGCGCGTCGAGCGCGGGGAACGCCTCATTGTCACGGATCGCGGACGTCCGATCGTGTCGATGAGCCCCGTCACCTCGACGGCCTCCTTAGCGCGGCTGGATGTACTGGTGCAGCGCGGTGCCGCCCGCTGGTCGGGCGGGAAACCCGCCGGCTCCGCGCATCCACCCCGGCTGCTCCGTGGCGACACCGTCGCTGAGGCCGTGATCGAAGGGCGCCGGTGATCGTCTATCTGGATACCAGCGCGCTCGTCAAACTGTACGTGGCAGAAGATGGTGCAGATCTCGTTCACCGGGCAGTCGAGGACGCCGCGGTGGTCGCCACGTGCGAAGTCGCGTACGTGGAAGCCCGCGCGGCACTGGCACGACGCCACCGTGAACACGGCTTGAGTCGATCAGGGTATCTCCGCGCGGTCCGCGATCTCGACCGGGACTGGCCGTCCTTCTTTCTGTTGGTTGTAGGGACGCTCCTGCGGGATGCAGCCGCCCTGGCAGACCGCTACGCGCTTCGAGCCTACGATGCGCTCCATCTTGCCGCTGGCCTCGCGACCCGTGCCAGCGGTGAGCCGGTGACGTTCGCGTGTTGGGACCGCACCCTCGCACACGCCGCGGGCCAGGCTGGTCTCGAGACCTTTCCGAATTGACCTACGGCAGGGACGTTCGCCGTTCCCGCCAACGACCCGGCTGAGAGTCGGAGTGGAAGCAACACGCTCGAACTTTGCGCGAGCGTCGACCTGCGATAGGAGAGGGCGAGATGACCGACCGGTTGATCCCCTACGGAGCGTCCGCCGTCGCGCGGGACATCGACGCCTATTCGCCCCACGCATCGGCGGCGAGCCGCATGAGCGCGCAAGGTTCACTATCCTGTGCCTATCGCTGTTTCGCCAGGTTGTCGAACCGGCTGTGCTCCTTGTGGAAGTAGAGTTCGACCGTGCCGATCGGGCCGTTGCGGTGCTTCGCGATGATCACCTCGCAGATGTTTTCTTTGTTCTCCTTCTGCGCCTTTTCCTGATCGTAGTAGTCCTCGCGGTAGAGGAACAGCACGAGGTCGCTCACCTGCTCGATCTCTCCGGAATTGTGAGTGACGATGCCATCGGCCAGCCACGACGCGGGGCCCGGTACCGTGAGATCGTACACTTCCTCCCGTCCGGCCGGTTCGATCGACACGATGCGGTCCCAAAACAGATCGTTACTGCATTCGGTTAGGAGATCGGCGTCGTCCAACAAGCGTGCATATTCGAGTACTGTCGCTCGAGACGGAGCGAATTTGAAATGCGCCGTGCCACCATAACTGGTACCGCGGAGAGTTGCCATCGCACGTTGGGTGATGCCCCGCTTCCGCATCAGGGCGCGCACTCTGCCGAAGACTTCGCGTGGAAGCGTATCGACGTTTGTGTTTGCAACGCGCTCGGCGAGTGCCAAGCGCAGCCGCTCACCTTGGGCGACCCTCGGACCGAATGTCCCAACGCGCTCCAGGTACCTGCGCTGATTCACCACGCCAATCACAACCACGTGGTGCTGCGGTTTGAAGCGCCCCTGCTTGACCCTGTAGACGCGAGCAACGATCCCGAGGCGGAGTAATAGGGCTGCTACGTCGAACGCAAGGCCGCTGCTATTTGTGGCATAGAAAACCCGCAGGCCAGCCCGTCGGTTAACGTCCGGAGTCCAAATCGCTCCATCGGTCGCCCACAAATGCCTGAGGAACAAACCGATTTGCTCGTTGCTGAGTCTAAAGATTGGCGCCGGGATACGTTTCTCGTGCGAGCGTTGTCCGTAAATTCCCAGGTCCTCGAGCCAGCACTTCATTTTTCCCGGGTGCCAGCGATTGCCATTTCCGCTCAAACGCAGTTGATGCCACGTACGCCGTCCGGCAACGTAGTGGACCGATGCACCGAATTCGAGAGCCGCCTTGGCGACCGCCGCACTATTCTCTTCAGAACTCGTCGTGTACGAGATGCTGCGGGAGTGCAAGTAGCATCCGTCGCCAATCAGATGCGCAAGGAGGGTGACGTGTGCTTCCGGCCAAGCATCCGGCGCTAGCGGCTGCGGGATCTCGCGGGCGATCGCTATGCGGTCTCCGACCGAAAGGTCTCTTGCCCGAGCCCAGCCCTTGCCGCTAAAGAGGCGATGCTCCTGCGTTAACTTGGTTGCTCGGCCGCTGGCGAGTCTTACCTCGACGACATCTCGACATCCGACGGGCCACACGGCTTCGGCGATTGCATGGACGATTTTCCCGCTGGCTGCCATTGAGAGTACTGGCGGCGTCGTTCCTACGAGGTTGCGAATGGGGACCCGGCGTCCGTCGGCGAGGAGTACAAGCGTGTCACCCGTCACGCATTCCCTCAGGTGGCTCAGCATCGGGCGCTTCTGCCCCAGCGCCTCGACCGCGCGGCTCAACTGCGAGATCGCGATGATCGGAACGTCCAGCTCCTTCGCCAGCGATTTGATATTGCGCGCGATCTCGCTCAATTCTTGGGTGCGGTTTTCCGTTCGCCTGAACGATTGGATCAGCTGGATGTAGTCGATGACGATCAGCCCCAGGCCGTGCTCCGCCTTGAGCTTGCGCGCCTTCGCGCGCATTTCCACGACCGACAGCGTCGCCGAGTCGTCGATGAAAATCGGCGCCTCGCTCAAGACGCCCATGGCCCTCGCGAGTTTGCGCCAATCGTCGTCGGCGAGAAAACCGGTGCGAAGCTTGCTGTTGTCGACCTGCGCTTCGGCGCACAGGATGCGCTGGACGAGCTGCTCCTTGCTGGTCTCGAGGCTGAAGATGGCCACCGGGATCTTGTGCTGCAGCGCCGCGTGCTGCGCGATGTTCAACGAGAACGTCGTGTTGTGGACCAGCACGTCGTTGGCGATGAAGTTGTGAGTGACGGGGACGGTGAGATCGTACACGTGTTTCATCCCGGCAGGCTCGATGGAGGCGATACGATCCCAGTACACGTCGCTGGAAGCCAGTTGCTGCGGGACGTCGCTGCGCATGGCGCGGGCAAGCGCGCCAAGGCGCTCTCTGGATAGCGCGCGCTTCCCCGCGTGGATGTTGGACACCCCGCGCAGTCCAGCCCGACGGGCGACGCTCGCCCAGGATTCCATCCCCTTGCTGGCCGCGATGGACGTCCATATCTCGACGGGGATCCTGTCGACGTTAGGCTTGCGCCGCCTCAGCGCCACCAATTCGAGGACCCGTTCGAGCTGGTCTTCCTTGCCGAAGATCCCGACCTGCCGCGCGAAGGTCTGCAGGGAATCGGGCTCGGTGATCTGGAGCTGCCAGAAGACGCGCTGCGTCTTGAGGTAGCGAGTCGACCGTCTCCGCACCCTCGCGATGACACCGAAGCGGAGCAATAGATGCTGCAGCTGCCGTACGAGCCGCTTGCGGACAGTCGCGTATCCCACGTGGGCCGTGCGGTGCTGCGGCATGGCGCAGGCCCACCCATCTGTTGCAAAAAGGCGGTTGAGGAACAAGGCGAGCTGCGGCCGCGGTAGCGTGAAGACGGCCCGCGGGATCTCTTTGTGCGCGGCGCCCTTTCCCCACAACTCATGCTCCGCCAGCCATAGAACGAGTGGGTTCTTGCCTGGATCACCGGTCACCGCGAACGACGGAGCCCGCCGGCCCCCTGGGTGACTCTCCTGCTGACAGCGCACGGCTCCGAATGCATCGACTGCCTGCGCGAAGTCCTCGACGAGACGCGGGTCCGTGTTGGTGAACACGGCCTTTCCGCCGGTCAGCGATCCGTCTCCGATCAGATACGCGAGCAACTTGACCTCGCATTCACGCATCGAGACACTACCGAAAACGCCGAGTGTCCGCGGCACGGCGATGCGGTCGCCGGCCCGCAATGAGGCGAGGGGCAGCCATCCCTCCACCGTCAGGAACGGGTGGATCGCGGTGCACTCGATCGACCGGCCCAACCCGGTGGTAACGCGGAACACCGGCTTGCAGCCGTCGTCCACGAACGCGGACGGCTCGGTCCACCGGAATGTCCAATCGGCGCTCAGGGTCAGAAGACGCCCGTGCCGGCGCAGCACGACTTCCTCGATCGTCGTGACGCTTCCGTCTTCGAGCGTGATTTCGGCGCCTGCGCTCACACACTTCCCCACGGACGGGCGCGCCGCGACGATGATCATGTCGGACGGCTGCAGGCCGGACGTCATCATATCGAGATCGGAGAAGCTGGTGGATACGCCGGTGACCGTGCCCTTTTCCTGGTACCGCTTGTCGATTTTCTCGAAGCTCTCCTTGAGGATTTCCTTGATCACTTGAAAGTCTTGGACGTTGCGCCGGGCCGCGATCCCGAAGACGAGCCGTTCCGCGTGGTCGATGAGGGCCGCGATGTCGTCCGCGCCCTCGTAGCCAAGCGCGGCGATGTGCGTCCCCGCGTTGATCAGCGCGCGCAGCATGGATTTCTCGAGCACGATCCCGGCGTAGTAGTCGACGTTGGCCGCGGTGGGCACGACGTTGGGCAGCGACGCGAGATAGGTGGCACCGCCGACGTCCTCGATCTTGCCCATGCTCGTCAGGCGATTCGTGATCGTGATCAGGTCCACGGGCTCGCCGCGCTCGAAGAGATCGACCATGGCCGCGAAGATGACCCGATGCGCGTCGCGGTAGAAATCCTCCGCCCGCACCGCCTCCACGACACGTGCGATCGCGTCACGGTCGAGCAACATCGAGCCGAGGACGCCTTGCTCGGCCTCGAGATTTTGGGGGGGAACGCGCTCCAGTTGTTGGACGATGCTCACGCCGACGGGCCTCCAGATCGGGGCTTGCGGGTATTATAGAACATATGTTCGGTCTCGTCCAGCGGCAGAGAGCACCCGTCAGATAGCGCTGATACCGCGGCGAGGGTGCGCTCGGTGAGCCGCCGGCGTAGGGTGCTGACGCAGTGACACAAATGCGCGGCCCTGTTGTGGCTTCCCTTGTGCGCTCCTTGCGTCTTTGTTGCGAAATTCCTGGGGATAGCTAGGCGAGGGCGCCGCCCGATGCGCAGGTTGTGTGCAGGCACGGGCGGCGCTGTTGGTAGGGTGTGGGTAAATGCGGATGGGATGTGGACAACGCGGTTGACGCGTTCGCGGAAGGTCCGGGCGCTTATCCTGCGCCGACCACGTTGATCTCCACCATCGCGGTCTGCTGCTGGTGCAGGCGCACCGGCACCTTGTAGAACCCGGTCGTCTTGATCGGATCCGTCAGATCGATCTGCTTCTTGGTGATCTCGAAGCCCTTCCGGACGATCGCGTCGGCGATGTCCTGCGCCGTGATCGAGCCGAACAGCCGTCCCTCCTCGCCGGCGCGGGCCCGCACTTCGACGACCAGCGCCTCGAGACGCGTCTTGAGCTCGGCGACCTCCCGGAGCACCCGGCTTTCCCGTTGCTTTGCAGCTTCTTGTGCCTGCGCGAGGTGCTGCAGGTTGCCGGTCGTCGCGGCCGCGGCGAGGCCTCGCGGCAGCAGGAAGTTGCGGGCGTAGCCGTCCTTGACGTCCCGGACGTCGCCGGCGTGCCCGATGGAAGGAACGTCTTTGAGCAAAATGACTTTCATCGCGGATGCACCGCCTTTGTGTGGTCGCCGGGCCGCGCCTCGCCGCCGCCGCCGGTTGTTGCCGCACCACCGGCCGGTGGCCGGTCGGGTCCAGGGCCCGGGCCTAGCTTGCGGTAGTCGAACCACGTGTCGAGGACGCCGAGCATGGCCACGGCCATGATCGGCAGAGGGCCGCTCGAGATCAGGAGCAGGCCGGCCAGCACGATGGCGAACCGGGGTATTTGCCGTGCCGCCAGCCATTTGATGCCGACCAGCGCGCCCTGGAAACCGAACACGAACAGGGTCGCCAGCATCGCATCGAACGCCGCCGTCTGCAGCGACAGCAGCCGCAGGCTCGCCAGCGACAGGCCTCCGCTGATCCACAGCAACGCCGTCGCCAGGACGGGGGGGACCCGCCAGGTCAGGATTGGCCGCGTGGCCGGCAGCGCGTGGCCGACCCGGCGCAACGCGGCCCGCGCCACGGCGTAGCACAGATATGAGGAAACGAGCGCGCTGCCGGCGAGGATGACGGGGAGCAGGGCGTGCAGCACGTTCGGCATCTGGTCGGCAAGCTGCCGTAGCTCGGTGATCTGCTCGGAGGGCCCACCGAGCTTTTGCTGGAGCGAGGCCGCCATCCGGAGCGCGTCCATCTGGCTCTTGATGAGCTCCCCGATGAAATCTTGATGAAGGAGCACGTTGGCGGCGACGACGACTGCCGAGGTGGACAGGAGAAATGCCGCGGCCCCGGCCAGAATCGTCAGCTCGGCCCCCAGGCCACGCCAGATGCCCCACCCGAGGGCGAGCCCGGGTGGCCCGAACATCGCCGCCGCGGGGAGCGCATTCGACGGTCCGACAAACTGGAGCAGCACCGCGGCGGCCACGACGGCGGCGAGGATTGCGACGCGAGGTCCCCACCGGATCGTCAGCAGCATGATCGGCAGCGGCGCGAGCAACACGCCCACGGCGGGCGCAAATAGGCCGGCCGCGGCCACGATGACGGTGAGCGCGGCGAGAATCGCGCCTTCGGTCAGCCCCCGCGTTGGGGGACGATGCGTTGCCTTGGCCACGACGCCGGTGGAGCGGACTTGTCCTGAGGCGATCCTTACTCCCCGGTGTACGGCAGGAGGGCGAGTTCTCTCGCGCGCTTGATCGCCACAGCGAGGGCGCGCTGATGCCTCGCGCAGTTGCCGGAGACGCGCCGCGGCAAGATCTTGCCGCGCTCCGTTACGAATCGCCTCAGGCGATTGACTTCCTTGTAGTCGATGAACGTCGCCTTTTCGGCGCAAAACGAACAGACCTTGCGCCGCGGGCGCCGCCGGTAATCCCGGCGCGGGCGTGATTCGCGTTCCTTTACTTCGGGCATGGCGTCCCTCCTGAGGCTTGTTCGTGCAACGCCGGCGCGTGGGGCGCGCCAAAGCGGTCTGAGCTTCGACCGTGCCTAGAACGGCACGTCTTCGTCCTGGCCGCCTTGCGCCGGCTCGTCGCCCATCCCGGTGTCGGCAGGAGCGGCCGCGGCGCGCGCGCGATCGCCGCGATCGAGGAACCGAATGCCGTCGGCGACGACCTCGGCGACCTTGCGCCGCTGCCCGTCCTGCGTCTCGTAGGACCGGATCTGCAGCCGACCCTCCACGGCCACCATTCGGCCCTTTGTCATGTACTGGCTCACCTGCTCCGCCAGCTTTCGCCAGGCTACGATGTCGATGAAGTCGGTCTCCCGGTTGCCCTGCTGATCGCGAAACGGCCGGTCGACCGCGAGCGTGAAGGACGCGACGGGTGCGCCGTTTGGGACGTAGCGTAGCTCGGGATCGCGGGTAAGACGGCCGATGAGGATGATGCGATTATACATGGGCACCACCCGTGGCCGGACCCGCCGGCCGTTCCTCTCCGCCGGCGGCGGCGGTACCTGGGGTTCCCGTGGTCGGGGCCTGACCGGCCGGCGCGGCGGCACTTGAGGCTCCCGCGGCCGAGGTGTGACCGGCCGGCGCGGCGGTACTTGAGGTCCCCGCGGTCGAGGTGTGACCGGCCGGCGCGGCGGCACTTGAGGCTCCCGCGGCCGAGGTGTGACCGGCCGGCGCGGCGGTACTTGAGGCTCCCGCGGCCGCCGGCGCGGCGATCCGATGCGTCGCGACGGTAAATCGCAGTAACGCTTCGTGGAGGCCCAGCGTCTGCCGGAGCGGTCCCACGCGGCCGGAGTCGAGCTCGAAGACCGTCATCAAGTAGAAGCCGTCGCGGTGATTCTGGATGGGGTAGGCGAGCTTGCGTTTGCCCCAGCGATCCGCGGACTTTACGGTGCCCCCGTTCTCGGCGATCCGCTGGTGGATCCGCTCGATGGCGGCGGTCAGCGCTTCCTCGTCGAGATCAGGACGAACAATGGCCACAATCTCATAGGTGCTCAATCGGCACCCTCCTTCCTCCGGACGTTCGGGTCGAGTCGATCCCACGGCCCTGCCGTGTGCCTCCACGCGGGTGCGCCGCGCGAAGCCCGACAGAGCAGGAAGGCCGCGGCCGCGCGACGCGGCCGCCCGCTATGCAATTGCACGACGTCAAACCGACAGTCGATTATAGCATGTGCCGCATACCGGCCTCAAGAAACCCCGGCCGTAGAGGGCCGCAAGAGACCAGGTACAGGGGCGTCCGCGGCGGCTTAGGCCGCGAAGCGAAACGTGATCACGTCGCCGTCGCGGACCAGGTACTCCTTCCCTTCCAGCCGCAGCATCCCTCCCTCGCGCGCGGCGGCGACGGATCCGCAGGCGACAAGGTCCTCCCACGCGATGACCTCCGCCCGGATGAACCCGCGCTCCATATCCGTGTGGATCCGGCCCGCCGCCTTGGGAGCACGCGTCCCTGCGGGGACGTGCCAGGCCCGTACTTCCGCGGACGCGATCGAGAAGAACGTATGGAGTCGCAGGAGCGACCGGCACGCCTGAACCAGGCGCGGCAGCCCGCGCTCGGAGAGGCCCAGCGCGGCGAGGAACTGGGACGCCTCGTCCGGCGGAAGCTCCGACAGTTCCAGCTCCAGCTTGCCGTAGAGCCCCAGCGCCTGCGCGCCGGTCCCGGCCGCGTAGCGCTCCACCGTGTCGAAGGCGGCACGGCTTGCCGGATCGCGGTCGTCGAGGTTGGCGACGTACAGGACCGGCCGGGCGGTGAGGGAATGGAGACGGCCGATGACCTGAGCTGCCGCCTCGGCCATCTGGGGCACGGTGAACGACCGCGCCGGCCGGCCGCCGGACAAGTGGGCGGCCAGCCCGTTGAGCACGGTCTCTTCCTCGCGCGCCGCACGGTCTCCGGTCCGCGCTCGTGGCGCTACCTGAGTCTGCGCCCTCTCGACCGCCGCCAGATCGGCGAGCAGTAGCTCCGAGTCTACGATGCCGATGTCCCGCACCGGGTCCACGCCGCCTTCCACGTGCGCCGCGGGGCCGCCGAAGCAGCGCACGACATGGAGCAGGGCGTCCACTTCGCGGATGTGGCCCAAGAATTGGTTGCCGAGCCCCTCGCCCGCGTGGGCGTTGCGCACGAGCCCGGCGATGTCGACCAGCTCCAGCGTGGCCGGCACGACGCGCTCTGGATGCGTGACGGCCGCCACGGCGCTGAGCCGATCGTCCGGAATCCGGACCACCCCGACATTCGGCGCGATCGTCGTAAACGGGTAGGGCGCGATCTCGGCGTGGGCCACGGTGATCGCGCGAAACAGGGTCGACTTCCCGGCGTTGGGCAACCCGATCAGGCCGCAGGTCAGCGACACGGTGCTCTCCGGCGGGCGCGCGGACGCGCACCTCAGGCCCGGCCGGGCTCCTCCGCCGCGGCGGGACCGCGCTTCGTGAACGCCTTGATCCGGCGTTCGAGCTTCGACCGCGGCATCAGCACGTAGCGCCCGCAGCCGAGGCAGCGGATGCCGATATCGGCGCCGAGCCGGACGATTTCCCAGCGGTCGTCCCCGCATGGGTGGGCTTTGCGCGTTTGGATGACGTCTCCGATGGCCAACTTGAGCACCGGCACCGGCGGTCCCTCCGATCAGCGCCCGGATGCGACAAGCAGATCGGTCGGCGCATAGTCGTCGGTCAGCACCGGCACGTCCTGCGTCTCGATCGGGCCGGTATAGAGGTCGGCGGCGTCGCGGGCAAACCCGGCGATCCGGACGGCCCCGTCCGCGACGGCGTGCGCGGCGCGCGCCCGCACGTCCGCAGGGCTCAACGCGGGGCCGGTCGCGCCGATGAGGATGATGTTCTGCAGGCCCTCGCCGGCGTCACCGCCGACCGGGAACACGTACACCGACGGAAAGACCGTGCGGAACGTCTTGTAGAACGCCCGGAACAGCGGGCTCTGCGGTCCACGGATGGCGCCGATCACGTTGCTCACGACGGCCCCCCCGGGCGTGAGGTGGGCCGTGGCGCTCTCGTAGAACTCCAGCGTCGCCAGATGGAACGGGATCGTGTCGATCAAGTACGCGTCCAGGACGATGAGATCGTACCGATCGACGGTCCGGCGCATCCACAGGCGGCCATCCTGCATGTGCACGGCGACACGCGGATCGTCGGGGAGGGCGAAGAACCGCCGGGCCGTCGCCACGACCGCGGGATCGATCTCCACGACGTCGATGTGGACGCGCGGGTAGTCATGATAGAACCGGGTCGGCGCGGTGCCGCCGCCCATCCCAACGAACAGCACGCGGCGCACCGCCCGCGCGAACAGGACGCCGAGATGCAGGTAGTCCGTGTAGGGGAAGACGGTGACGCGCGGCGCGCCGCGCTCGACCGCGCTCTGCCAGTACCGGTCCAGCCTGAGGTACCGGTAGGCACCCTCGTCGCTCACTGTGATACGGTGGTAGATCGTGTCCTGGGCGTACACCACGTCCGGCCCGTCGGGCGGCACCGCGGCGGTGGCGGCGAGCACGGCGGCTGTGACCGCGGCGGCAGCCCCGGCGCCGCGCAGCCGCCGGGACCACAGGAACCCCAGCACGGCGAGCGCCATCTCGGTCGCGCCGAGGATCTGCACGATGGCGCGTACGCCGAACGCGGAGATCAGCACGAACGCCGCGAGCAGCGTCCCCGCGATGCTGCCGAGCGTGCTCAGCGCGTAGAGGACGCCCGCGACGTTGCCGATCCCCTCCACGGACCGCGCGCTCAGGCGCACCGCATACGGCGAGATCGTGCCGAGCAGGACGCTCGGCAGGAAGAAGAGCGCCATGGCGCCCGCCAGCGGGTTGGCCCGCGGCCCGTAGTCGCGGGCCGCGATCGCGCCGAGAATGTCGCCCGCGACGTGTGGAATCGGGTAGATGCAGACGCCGGCGGCCAACACGAGCGCAAGGAACGGGCCCCACGACGGCCAGCGCGTGGCGATCCGCCCGCCGAGAAAGTACCCAAGGCTGAGCGCCGCCAGAAACACCCCGATGAGGCTGCCCCACACGTAGATCGAGTTGCCGAAGTAGGGGGCCACCACCCGGCTCGCGACGATCTCCAGCGCAAGCAGCACGCCGCCGCTCGTGAAGACGATGAGTTGAAGAATGGCTGCCCTCCGCGGGGAAGCAGGTGGGCAACACTTCCCCGCGGGGTACGCGCACCCTGCTCGGCGCAGGCGCGGCCGGGCCGCGGAGCCGTTAGGCGGGCGCCGGCGCCGCCTTGCGCAGGACGATGTCGCCGCCCTGCGCGTCCACCAGCACGACGTCGTGCTCGCGGAACTCACCGCCGAGCATCTTGCGGCTCAGCGGATTCTCGACCAGGCGCTGGATCAGCCGCCGGAGCGGTCGCGCGCCGTAGTCGGGGCTGTAGCCCTCGCGCGCGAGCAGCGCCCGCGCCGCGGGCGTCACCTCGAGGCGGATGTTGAGCCGCGCCAGGCGCGCCGTGAGCCCCTGGAGCTGCAGGTTCACGATCTCCTCCAGGTTCGCCCTGGTCAGCGGGTGGAAGACGATGATCTCGTCGATGCGGTTGAGGAACTCCGGCCGGAGGGTGCGGCGCAGCTCCTCCTGGATCTGCACCCGCACCAGCTCGAACGCCGTGCGGTCGTCCGGCTCCAGATTCCGCAGGTACTGGCTGCCGAGATTGCTCGTCATGATGATGATCGCGTGCCGAAAGTCCACGGTGCGCCCGTGCCCGTCCGTGAGCCGGCCGTCCTCCAGGACCTGCAACAGCACGTTGAACACGTCCGAGTGCGCCTTTTCGATCTCGTCGAACAGGATCACGCGGTACGGCCGCCGGCGCACGGCCTCGGTCAGCTGTCCGCCTTCATCATAGCCCACGTATCCGGGCGGCGCGCCGATGAGGCGGCTCACCGAGTATTTTTCCATGTACTCGGACATGTCGATGCGCACCATCGCGTCCTCATCGTCGAACAGGAGCACGGCCAGCGCCCGCGCCAGCTCCGTCTTGCCGACCCCGGTCGGGCCGAGGAACAGGAACGACCCCACGGGCCGCTTGGGATCGGCCAGTCCCGCACGCGACCGTCGAATGGCGTCCGCCACCGCCTGCACCGCGTCGTCCTGACCGATCACACGCACGTGGAGGCGCTCTTCCAGGCGCAGCAGCTTGGCCATCTCGCCCTCCATCAGACGCGTGACGGGGATCCCGGTCCACCGGCTGACGACCGAGGCGATGTCTTCCGTGCCGACCTCCTCTTTGAGCAGGCGCCCGTCGCCGAGGGCCGCCAGCTTGGCTTCCTGGGTCTTGAGCTGCTGCTCGAGCTCCCGCAGCGTTCCGTACCTGAGGCGCGCCACCTGCTCCAGGTCCGCCGCCCGCTCCGCGCGCTCGATCTGTACGCGCGTCTCGTCGATCCTTTGCCGCGTCGCCCGCAGATCGCCTATGAGCGCCTTCTCCTGATCCCAGCGGACGCGGAGCGCCTGGCTCTGCTCGCGCACCTCCGCGATCTCGCGCTCGATCCGGCCGAGCCGCTCACGGGCCGCGGGATCGGTCTCGCGGCGCAGCGCCTCGCGTTCGATCTCGAGCTGCATGACCTTGCGGTCCGCCTCGTCGAGCGGCGCGGGCTTGCTGTCCATCTCCATGCGCAGCCGGCTCGCGGCCTCGTCGATCAGGTCGATCGCCTTGTCGGGCAGAAACCGGTCGCTGATGTACCGGTCGGACAGCGTGGCGGCGGCGATCACGGCGCTGTCGGTGATGCGAACGCCGTGGTGCACCTCGTACTTCTCTTTGAGGCCGCGGAGGATGGAGATCGTCTCTTCCACGGACGGCTCGCCCACGAACACCGGCTGGAACCGCCGCTCGAGCGCGGGGTCCTTCTCGATATGCTTGCGATATTCGTCGAGCGTCGTCGCGCCGATCGCGTGCAGCTCCCCCCGCGCGAGCATCGGCTTGAGCATGTTGCTCGCGTCCATCGCGCCCTCGGCCGCGCCCGCGCCGACGACGGTGTGGAGCTCGTCGATGAAGAGAATGATCTCGCCGGCGGCCTCGGTCACCTCGCGCAACACGGCCTTGAGCCGGTCCTCGAACTCGCCGCGAAACTTCGCGCCCGCGATCATGGCGCCGAGGTCGAGCTGGACGACGCGCTTGCGGCGGAGCCCCTCCGGCACGTCGCCGCGGACGACCCGCTGGGCGAGGCCCTCGACGATCGCGGTCTTGCCGACGCCGGGATCGCCGATGAGCACGGGGTTGTTCTTCGTCCGCCGCGCGAGCACCTGAACGACCCGGCGGATCTCATCGTCGCGTCCGATTACCGGATCGAGCTTGCCCTCGCGCGCCATCTTCGTCAGGTCCCGGCCGTACCGCTCGAGCGCCTGGTACTTCGACTCGGGGTTGGGGTCGGTCACCCGCTGGCCACCGCGTACCTGCGCCAGCGCCCCGTAGAGCTTTTCCCGATCCACGCCGGCCTCGGCGAGCGCCCGGCCGCCGGCGGTGCGCTGGTCGGCCGCGACGGCGAGCAGGAGGTGCTCCGTGCTGATGTACTCGTCCTTGAGCCGCTGCGCCTCCGCCTGTGCGGTTTCGAGGGCCCGCCGGAGATCGGGTGCGGCCGCGGGCTCCGCGCCACCCTGGACTTTCGGCCGGCGTCCCAGCTCCTGCTCGACGCGCGCCCGCAGGGCGTCCGCGTTCGCGCCCACGCGGGCGAGCACCGCGGCCGGGATCCCATCCCGGGGTGCCAGCAACGCCAGCAGCAAATGATCCGTATCGATCTCCGCGTGCTGGCGTTCCCGCGCCATGGTCTGCGCCGCGAGAATGGCCTCCTGCGCCTTCTCCGTGAATCGATCAAACTTCACAGCCATCGATTGTCGCCTCGTCAAAAATTGTGGTTTACGAAGTCTTGGCCGCCGGCTCGTGCGCCCGCCGCATCTCCTCGAGCAGCTCCCGGTCTCGGGACGTCAGGGGATCCGGCAGGGCGAGTCGAATCTTCGCGAGCAAATCACCCGCGCCCCTACCGCGCAGGTGCGGCATCCCGCGCCCGCGCAGCCGAAACGTGCGGCCGTCGCGGGATGCGGGCGGGATCGTCATGCGCACGGGCCCGCCCGGGGTCGGCACCTCGGCCTCGCCGCCGAGCGCCGCGGTCCAGACCGGGACGGCGACCTCCACCGAGAGGTTGTCGTCGTCGCGGACGAACATCGCATGCGGGCGGACGCGCACGAGGAGGTAGAGGTCGCCGCCGTTGGCCTGCCCCGCGACGCGGATCCGCTGCCCGTCCCGCACCCCGCTCGGAATCTTCACGTCCAGGGACCGGTCGCCCCGGCCGTCCGAGATCGTGACCGTGCGCGTGGTCCCGCCGTAGGCCTCTTCGAGCGTGATCTCCACGGGCCGCTCGACATCGCCCGCCGCGCGGCGCGCCCCGCGCTGCCGGAGCAGATCCTCGAAGGGGTCCGCGCCCGCACCCCGGCCGCGGCGGCGTCCCGCGCCCGCCCGGAAGGCGCCGCCGAAGATCTGCTGGAAAAACTCGCTGAACTGTCCAAGCCCCTCGGGCCCGACGCCTTCGCTGAAGACGGTAAACGTGCCGTCGTCGCCCGGCGCGCCCCCGCGGCGCAGCAGCTCTTCCCATCCACCGCCGCGCTGCCGGAGGTCCAGGATCTGGTCGTACTTCGACCGCCGCTCCGGATCGTTGAGGACCTGGTAGGCCTCGTTGATCTCCTTGAACCGCTGCTCGGCCTCGGCGTCGCCGGGATTGACGTCCGGATGGTGCTGGCGCGCCAGCTTACGAAACGCCTGGCTGATCGCCTTCTGGTCGGCGTCACGCGCGACCCCGAGAATCTTGTAGTAATCCTTGAACTCCATCGCACCGTCCCCGTGGCGCACCCGCCGGCCGAGGTCGTCGGCCGCCGAGGTGCGTCATGCCGCCGCTCAGCCGGCGGTCCGTCCCCGGCCGTCCCCCTGGATGTCCGAGACCACGGTCACCCGGGCCGGCCGCAGAACGTCGTCGTTGAGCCGGTAGCCCCGCAGCACTTCCGCCGCAACCGTGCCCGGCGCCTGCGTCGCGTCCAGAGGCGGCACGGCCGCCACGGCTTCATGCAGCCGCGGATCAAACTCGCGCCCCACGGCGTCGATGGGACGCACGCCCATCACCGCGAGCTGATCGAGCATCTGGCGATGCGCCATCTGCAGACCGTCCCGCAACGCCTTGCTCTCCGCGTCTTGGCCCGTGGCATAGGTGAGCGCGCGCTCCAGGTTGTCCAGCACGCCGAGGGCCACGCCGAGGACCTGCCGCCGGGTCCGGTCGACCGCATCCTGCCGGTCGCGTGCCGCGAGCCTCTTGTAGTTTTCCAGGTCCGCGGCGGAGTGGAGGAACTGCTGCCAGTTTCGCTGGGCCTCGGCCCGCGCCTCGCGGACCTTGGCCCGCAGCTCCTCCGGCGTGAGTCCCGCCAAGTCATCGTCCTGCGCCGGCGCCGCGGCCTCGGTGCGGCTGTCTTGCGGTTCCGCCGGCCGCTCGGCGGCGCGGGCCGCATCGTCCTCCAGCGGCCCGGGGGTGTGTTCCACCTCGGGCCGCCCGTGCGCGTGTTCGGTCGTCATGCCGCCACCTCAATCGGTCCAAACATGCGTATCCTGGGGCGGGCACGCGCCCGCCCTCTCGCGCGACGCTTACGGTTTGTCCGACGGCTTGAACTCCGCGTCGATGACATCGTCACCGCCGCCCTCCGAGCTCCCGGGCTGCGCCCCGCCGCCCTGGGCCCCCCCGGCACCCGCCGTTGCGCCCGCCGTCGTCCGCTTGTACATCTCCTCGCCGAGCTTGTAGCTGGCCTGCTGCAGGGCTTCGGTCGCCCGCTTGATGCGCTCCGTGTCGTCGGTCTTCGTGGCCTGCTTGAGCTCGGCGAGCGCGGTCTCCACCTTTCCTCGCTCGTCGGCCGATACTTTGTCGCCGACCTCCTTGAGCATCCGCTCGGTCTGGTACGCGAGGCTGTCGCCGCGGTTCTTGACCTCCGCGATGTCGCGCCTCTGCTGGTCCTCGGCGGCGTGGGCCTCGGCCTCCTTGACGAGGCGGTCGACCTCGCGCTTGTCCAGCGTCCCCGTCCCGGTGATCTTGATGGACTGCTCGCGCGCCGTCGCCTTGTCCTTCGCCGACACGTTCAGGATGCCGTTGGCATCGATGTCGAACGTGACCTCGATCTGCGGCATGCCGCGCGGCGCCGCGGGGATGCCGTCGAGGATAAACTTCCCGAGCGTCCGGTTGTCCCGGGCCATCGGCCGCTCACCCTGGAGCACGTGGATGTCGACGGCGGTCTGCCCGTCCTCGGCCGTGCTGAACGTCTCCGTCTTGCGCGTCGGGATCGTCGTGTTCCGCTGAATCAGGATGGTGTTGACGCCGCCGAGCGTCTCGATGCCGAGGGAGAGCGGCGTCACGTCCAGCAGCACGACCTCGCGCACCTCGCCGCCGAGCACGCCGGCCTGGATCGCCGCGCCCACGGCGACCACCTCGTCCGGGTGGACCTCTTTGTTCGGCTCCTTGCCCGTCAGGCGCCGGACCAGCTCCTGCACGCTCGGCATGCGCGTGGACCCGCCGACCAGGATGACCTCGTTGATGTCGCCCTCGGACAGCTTGGCGTCGGACAGCGCCTGCTTGAACGGTCCGATGCACCGCTCCACGAGATCCGCGGTCAGCTCGTCGAACTTCGCCCGTGTGAGCACCATGTCCAGGTGCTTCGGGCCCGACGCATCCGCCGTGATGAACGGCAGGTTGATCGACGTCTGCACGACGGTGCTGAGCTCGATCTTCGCCCGCTCCGCCGCCTCCCGCAGCCGCTGCAGCGCCTGCCGGTCCGCGCGGAGATCGATCCCCTGCTGCTTGCGGAACTCGTCGGCCAGCCAGTTCACCACGCGCTCGTCGAAGTCGTCGCCGCCGAGGTGCGTGTCGCCGCTCGTCGCCTTGACTTCATACACGCCCTCGCCGATCTCCAGCACCGACACGTCGAACGTCCCGCCGCCCAGGTCGAACACCAGGATCGTCTTCGCGTGCTTCTCCTCGAGCTGCCGGCCGTACGCCAGCGACGACGCCGTCGGCTCGTTGATGATCCGCAGCACCTTGAGGCCGGCGATCTCCCCGGCGTTCCGGGTGGCCGTGCGCTGCGCATCGTTGAAGTAGGCCGGGACCGTGATGACGGCCTGCTCCACCTTCTCGCCCAGGTACGCCTCGGCGTCCGTCTTCAGCTTTTGCAGGATCATCGCCGAGATCTCTTCCGGCGTAAACGTCTTGCCCGCGGCCGGAATGTTGACGACCGCGTTGCCTGTCTTGCCTTCCTCGACCCGGTACGGCACGATCGACCGCTCGGCGGCCACCTCGTTGTAGCGCCGGCCCATGAAGCGTTTGATCGAGTAGACGGTGTTCTCGGAATTGAGAATCGCCTGCCGCCGGGCCATCTGGCCGACCAGGCGCTCCCCCGTCTTGGTGAACCCGACGACGGAGGGCGTCAGCCGGCTCCCCTCGGCGTTGGGGATGACCGTCGGCTCGCCGCCGATCATCGCCGCGATCACCGAGTTCGTCGTGCCCAAATCGATGCCCACAACTTTCGCCATACGTGTACTCCTCCCGGCGGCGCCGAGCGCCGCTTCTAGGGTGTCGGCCGGCGCCTCCGCCGGCCTACTTGCGCACCTCGATCTTCACGGGCGTCGACCGGACCCGCTCCGACTTCGGGATCGTGACCTCGAGCACGCCGTCCTTGTACGTCGCCTTCGCGTCGCCGCTCTTGACCTCCGTGCCGAGCGGCAGCGTCCGGGTGAACGCGCCATAGCGCAGCTCGCGCCGGTAGTAATTGCGCTCCCTGTGCTCCTCTTCACGCTTGGTCTCGCCCTTCAGCGTGACGGCGTCGGCGCTCACCGTGACCTCCACCTTGTCCGGATCCACGTTCGGGAGCTCGGCGCGCACCACCACGTCGTTCTTGGTCTCAAACATCTCCACTCGGGGTTCCCACCACGCCCACTCGTGCCCCTCGCGGGACGCGCGCCGCGGCGCGAGAAAATCGTCGAACATGCGCTCCATCGACCGCCGGAGCGTGCTCCCTTCCTCGAAGGGGTCCCACCGCATGATGCTCATCGTCCACGACCTCCCTGCCTCCGTCCTTTCGTCTCTGCATGACGCACCATCTGAACCGCATCGGAGCGCCGAGGATCCGCGTCCGGCTGCGAATCCGCCTCCTCGAACACCCACGTGAACTCCTCGTGGTAGCGCTCTTGGATCTCTAGGACCAGGCGCACCCCCGCGAGGTTGAGGCCCCGTTCCTCGGTGAGGAACCTGATCATCCTCACCCGCTCGATGTCCCGCTCGGAATAGAGGCGGATGCGGTGCCGACGGATAGGCGTCAAGAGCCCGCGCTCCTCGTAGATCCGCAGCGTCCTTGGGTGACAGCCCGTAAGGTCTGCCGCGATGCTGATGACGTAGACCGGGGTATCCGGTGACCTGTCTCGCACTGTATCTCCCTCGGCTGATGCTCCAGCCGTAGACTAACAAGTGGCGAATACCATGTCAATAGAGTTGACAATGCTTATGTCAATTCACTTCTGGCCCCATTGGGACCGGCCTCCGGCGGGCCCGACGCCGGGAAACGCGAAGCGGCCCTAAATCGCGGGGCCGCTTCCCAAGCAAGTTTGTGATCCGCGCTAGGACAGCGCGGCGTCGATCCGCTTCTTGAGCGCCTCCTTCGGCATGTACCCGACGATGCGCTCCACGAGCTCACCCGACCGGAAGATGCCGAGCGTCGGGATGCTCATGATGCTGTAACGCGCCGCGATCCCGGTGTTCTCGTCGACGTCGAGCTTCATGACGCGCAGCTTCCCTTCGTACTCGCCCGCCAGCTCCTCGACGATCGGCGCGATCATCTTGCACGGGCCGCACCATGTCGCCCAGAAGTCTACGAGCACCGGGGTGGTCGACTTCAGCACATCGGCGTCGAACGATTTCTCCGTCACGCTTGCCGGCTTCACTGCCATGATCGTACTCCCTTCCGTCCCTCAAGGTGTCCCGATCGTGGGAACCTCTGGGCCCGCCTATTTATTCCCGCACGCCGGTCATCGCCATCCCCGGACGGCCGCCGCCACGAGGAACAGCGCGGTGGCGCCGGCGGAACCAAGGCATCCCATGCGGCCGGTCCGCTCGCCCCCTCTGCGCGAAGCGTCTGGTCCGTAGCTTCTCGTCCCCGCACGCAGGGAGAGCTTGGTCGCGGTCTTGAACTCCCGCACAGCTTCCCCGATGCGGTTTTGCTGCTTGTAGACGATGCCCAGATTTTGGTGGGCGATCCAATAGTCGGGGTCCATCGCGATGGCCTTTTGGTAGCATGCCACCGCCTCGTCGAGCCGTCCACGTTCACGGTACACGTTGCCGAGATTGCTGTGCGCCGGGGCGTGGCGCGGGTCCAGCTGAATGGCCCGCAGGAAGCACGCCTGCGCCTCATCCCACTGCTTCTTGTGCACGTACGCGACGCCGAGCTTGCTCTGCGCATGCGCCGAGGACGGTGCGGCGGCGGTGGCTTTTTGAAAGGCCGCGACCGCGCCGTCCCAGTCCTCGACGGCCAGCCGTTCTTCGCCCTCGGCCAAGTAGGGAGACGGATCCAGCGTGCTCATCGTTCTCCGACGCGAATGCCGGTCCGAGCGGGTCTCGCACGCGTGGCAGAGCCCGGCGCGGCACTAATGCGCTAGGTCTTCGCAGACGGCCCCCACGCCTCCTCCGGCCCGGCGCGGCCCCGGGCCCGCTAAGCGCTCGAGCGCGCCTCGGTCGCCTGCGCGGTCCACAGCGGCAGATCTTCGATCGTTTCGTCCGTGTCGTGCTCGCGCGCGACGTCCGCCAACCCGGCGGCTTCACGCACCCACGCGGTCCCGTCTACCACGATGCGGGCGGCGCGATACGCGTGGAGTAGCGCGCGGATCTCGAGATACGGACCCACGAATTCCGGGTCGACGTCGCGCAGGCCGTTGATCTGCTCCACCACGCGAGGCGTGTCCGCGTGCACGACGACCCATCGCGAACCGAGCCGGCGGGAATTCCACAGGGCATACAGGATACCCCGAAACATCGCCGCGTCCCGGCTATGAATCCCCACGAGCATACGGCCGATGCGCCGGAGAACGCGTCCTTGAGCGTCCACGAAGACCACGCCCATACCGGCCCGGCCATGCACGGGTGCCGCCGCGGATACGTAGGCGTGGATCGTCTTCGTGGACCTGGACGCGTCAGCGGTCACGGCCATCGCACCTGTTCGAGCACCGCCGTAATGAGAACGAGCACGGCCAGCAGCAGGAGCTTCGGCCGGATTAACCTGCGATCGTCCCCGAACCGAGCGCACACGTCCTGGAGTGCCGTGCGCCGGGGCGTGTCCGCCGGCACCCACATCGCGTCCGTCCACCCAGCCGGCCTGGGCCGGGTTCGCGGCGCCATCCGCCGGATCGCGGGTCGAGGACGTCTCCGCACACGGGCCGGCGCCGGCGAGTCTACCCACGACAAAGGCCGGGCGATCATCCGCGCACCGCCTGATACGCTCGGATCAGGCCGATCACGCGGCCGGCGATTTGGAATTCCTGGCGGATTGGCCGATACTCCGGATTGGCCGGCACGAGCACGGGCCGTCCCTCCTCGATGGCCAGCGTTTTGACCGTGGCTTCGTCGCCGATCAGCGCCACCACGATGTCGCCCGGAGCCGCCGTTGGTTGCTGTCTGACGATGACGAGGTCTCCCGGAACGATCCCAGCGCCAACCATGCTGTCCCCGCGTACCTCTAGCACAAAACACTCGCGCGCATCGCCGCAGAGTCGGCGCGGCACGGCTACGTGCTCCTCGACGCGGCCGTCGGCGAGGATCGGCGCGCCGGCGGCCACGCGGCCGACGAGCGGGAGGGAGACACTGTCGCCGGCCTGGAAGGGCGCCTTGTCCACCAATTCCAAGGCGCGCATCCGATCGCCGTGACGCTTGACGCATCCTTTTTGCTCGAGCACGACCAGATGTTGATGAACCGTCGAGGGCGACTTCAAGCCGAGCGCCTCCCCGATCTCCCGAATGCTCGGGGCATAGCCTTGATCCTGGACCCTTCGGATCAGGTAGTCGAGGATCTGCCGCTGCCGGACTGTCAATCCTCTCGCCGGTGATCGCGCCAACGTGGCCCCCCTCCTCGATGCTCGGTCGTAACCCGACGTTGGTGTCATGATATCGAACTTATGTACGGTAAACAACGGGTCTTATTGCGAACGTTTGTACGCTTATGGGATCTTCTGCGCCGCAATCTGGATTGGCTCGCTAGGGCTCCAATTTTCGCGCGTATGCGCGTCACCGTGCGCATTCTCGTGGGGCCAAGCGGCTCCCATTACTGCCCCGCGGCACTCGACCATGCATGGACTCCGAGGGACCGAAGCACAGGGGAGCAGCGCCCGGGAAATTGCGCGTCGCGGCGGAATATTGGTGAGCAGGGCGGGGGCATCGCTTGCCGCGGCGGCTCGGCCCGCGGCAGAAGAGGGAGTGGTCGCCGTGAAGCTGACCTACCTGGGCCACGCGACGTTTCTATTAGAGACCGGTTCGACAAGCATTCTCATCGATCCGTACGACGACAAGGACAAGACCGAGGCCGCTCCCGGTCTCCCGCTGGCGAGCGTGGATCAGTTCGCCGCCGGCGCGAAGGTGTCCAAACAGGCCGGTCACGCGACGGCGATCGAGTCGCGCTCCATTCCGCGGGAGCCCGAGGTGTGGGTGATGGGCGTGGAAGTAGATTCCGGGCGCGCGGCCGAGGCGCGTTGGGACGGTCGACGATGAAGCTCGATTGCGCGCTGGCCATGGAGGCGCTCGAGGACGCGCCGGCCGTGGCCCATGCCGCCGAGACCGTGGGATTTCGGGCGCTGTGGGCCAACGATACGAAACACAATCCCTTCGTGGCCCTGGCGCTTGCGGCGCAGGCGACGAGCCGGCTGGAGCTCGGGACCGGCGTCGCCGTCGCATTCTCGCGCAGCCCCATGGTGACCGCGCAGACGGCGTGGGACCTCGGCCGGATCTCCGGCGGCCGATTTTTGCTCGGCCTCGGGACGCAGGTCAAGGCCCACGTGGAGCGCCGGTTCGGGATGCCGTGGGAGCCTCCGGTACCGAAGCTGCGCGAGTACATCCACGCCATCCGCGCGATCTGGCGCACCTGGCAAGACGGCGCGGCGCTCCGCGTGCAGGGCACGTACTACAACCTCAATCTGATGGGGCCGTTTTTCAACCCGGGCTCCAACCCGAGACCGCGCATCCCGATCTTCATCGCGGGTGTGAACGAAGGCTTGTGCCGGTTGGCGGGAGAGCTGGCGGATGGGTTCATCCTGCACCCCATGCATTCGGTGCCGTATCTGCGCGAGTTTGTGCTGCCGCGCATCGCCGAGGGCCTCGCCAAGGCCGGGCGCTCGCGCGCGGATCTCGAGATCCATGCGCCGGTCATGCTCGCGGCCGGGGACACCCCGGAAGCGCTCGCGGCGGCAGTGGCGCGGGCCCGGGCACGCATCGCCTTCTACGGCTCCACCCCGACGTATCGGCCGCTGCTGGAGGTGCTCGGGTACGCGGATGTCGCGGACCGGCTGCGGCAGCTGACGGCGGCGCGGCAGACCCAGGAACTGGCTTTGCAGGTGCCGGACGCCGTGGTGGACGCGATCGTCATCCGAGGATCGTACGACGACATCGGTCACCAGCTCCGCGCGAAATACGCGGGGCTGGCGGATCGTGTGGCGTCCTACTGGCCGTTTGCGCCCGCCGAACAGGCTGATTGGGTGCGGATGGCCCAGGCTTTTCACGCGGAGGGCCAACCATGCGCGTAGCGTACCAAGGAGAGCCCGGGGCGTATGGCGAGGAGGCCGTCTTCCGCATGTTTGGAACCGTGTCCACGGTGCAGTGCGGCTCGTTTGCCGCCGTCTTCGAAGCGGTGCGTGGCGGCACCGCGAACCACGGCGTGGTACCGGTGGAGAACTCGCTCGCCGGCAGCATCAACGAAACCTACGATCTGCTCCTGGCGCACGATCTGGTGATTGCCGGGGAGCTGGACCTGCGTGTCAGTCATTGTCTGCTGGCGCTGCCGGGAGAGACGCTTGATCGGATCACCAAGGTCTACTCGCACCCGCAGGCACTGGCGCAGTGCAGTACGTTTCTGGCGCAGCTGCGGGCGGAGCTCGTGCCCCACTACAATACGGCGGGCAGCGCCAAGATGATTCGGGAACAGGAACTGCGCGGGTGTGCCGCGGTGGCGAGCCGCCGCGCCGCCGTGCTGTATGGGCTCACCGTGCTGGCGGAGGCGATCGAGACCACGCCGAGCAACTATACCCGCTTTCTCGATCTCAGCACGGTCCCCGCCGACCAGCATGCACCCAGTAAGACGTCCATCGTGTTCGTGGTGAACAACGAGATCGGGACGCTGTACGCGGCCCTGGGCGCGCTCGCAACGCGGCGGGTCAACCTCATCAAGATCGAGTCGCGTCCGTCCCGCCGCCGGCCGTGGGAGTACACATTTTACGTGGACGTGGACGGCCACGCCGATGTGGAGCCGCTCCACGGGGCGCTCGCGGACCTGCGGCGTCACACGACGTTCCTGCGCGTCCTCGGCTCGTACCCCAAGGCATCGCTGCCGGACGGGGAATAGACGACCCCGCGCGGGGCGCGACGGCGGATCGCGCCGCCCCGCCCACACGTCCGTCCTACGCGGTGATCAGGGGAAGCGCGGCGATCGCGGCGACGAGCCCCGCCGCCTGCGCGCGCGTGAGACGTTCACGAAGCACCACGCGCGCCAGCAGGACCGTGAACGCGGGATAGAGCGAGCCGAGCACCGCGGCGACGTCGACGCGGCCCGCGTGCGCCGCGAGGACGAAGCACGCGTTGCCGCCGGCGTCAAGGGCACCGGCCAGGAGCGCGATGCCGAGGACGCCGCTCGGGAGGCGGAGCGCCTCGCCGCTCGCCGCGGCGAGGCCGATCATCACGACGAACGACGTGCCCGTCGACACGGCGAGCGGCCAGAACACCGACGGCCCCCGGACCTGCGAGATCATGAGGTAGAATCCGCCGAACGCCAACCCGGCGAGCGCCGCAAGGCCGAGGCCCTCAGGCCGCGCGGTGCTGCCGATGGGGCGGGCCAGGCACCAGACCCCCGCGAGCGCGAGCGCAAATCCCGCGAGGCGCACGGCCGAGGGCACACCCTGCAGGACGCTCCCGAGCACGACGGGAAACGACGCGGCGAGCACGGCCGTCAGCGGTGAGTTCACGCCCATTTTGCCGACGGCCAGCGACTGGTAGAGTGCCATGAGGCCGACCGATCCCGACACGCCCGCCGCGACCGCCCAGAGGACCGAGGCCGAGGACGGTGCGCTCTCGCGGAACACGAGCGCGAGGGCCACCTGCGCGGCGACGCCGCTCAGGCGGGAGATGGGGCCCACGCGGAGGACGCTCCCGTGCCGCGCCGAGAAGCCGCCGCTGAAATCCCCGCCGCCCCACGACGCCGCGGACGCCAGGCCGAAGGCCGCGGCCGCAAGGTTCCCTGCGCTCATCGAGACCCGGCGACCGCGCTCAGGCGCGGGACGACACGCTGGGGCGGGCGGGCCGCCAGCGGAGGTCGGGCTTCCGCGCGGCCGCGACCTCATCGAGGCGCGTGACCGGCGTCTCGTGCGGCGCGGAGAGCACGAGCTCGGGGTCCGTTTCCGCTTCGCGGACGATCGCCTGCATTGCGTCCACGAACGCGTCGAGGGTCTGCAGGCTCTCCGTCTCCGTGGGCTCGATCATGATGGCCTCCTCAACAATCAGCGGAAAGTAGATGGTCGGCGCGTGGAAGCCGTAGTCGAGGAGGCGCTTCGCCATGTCGCGGGTGGCCACGTGGTGCCGGTCGCGCTGGCGCCGGCCCGAGAGCACGAACTCGTGCTTGCACACGCGGTCATAGGGGACATCGAAGTACGGACGGAGCCTGGCCAGGAGATAGTTGGCGTTGAGCACGGCCATTTCCGCGGCTTCCCGGAGCCCGGACGCGCCCATGGAGCGGATATACGTGTACGCGCGCACGAGGTTTCCAAAGTTGCCGTAGAACGCGCGCATCCTGCCGATCGATTTGGGCCGGTTGTAGTCGAGCGTGAAGCGTTGCGCATCCCGCTCGACGGTCGGCACCGGCAGGAACGGCGACAGGTGCGATCGCACGGCGACCGCGCCGGCGCCGGGTCCGCCGCCTCCGTGCGGCGTGGTAAAGGTCTTGTGCAGATTCAGGTGCATGACGTCGAAACCCTGGTCGCCCGGGCGGGTAATGCCCAGGATCGCGTTGAAGTTGGCGCCGTCCAGGTATAGTTGCGCGCCGACGTTGTGGACGGCGCGCGCCACCTCGACGATCTGCTCCTCGAACAGTCCCAGCGTGTTGGGGTTCGTAAACATCAACGCCGCGACGTCCGGCGTGAGCACGCTCGTCAGGGCGCCGAGATCGATGTTGCCGCGGCGGTCGCTCTTGACCTCGATCACCTTGTACCCGGCGAACGTCGCGGACGCCGGGTTGGTCCCGTGGGCCGAGTCGGGGACGATCACGGTGCCGCGGCGCTCGCCCTTCTCTTCGTAGTAGCGGTTGATCATCAACAGCGCGGTGAGCTCGCCGTGGGCGCCCGCCGCCGGCTGGAACGTGACCCGGTCCATGCCCGTGATCTCCGCCATCGTGTGCTCGAGCTCCCACAGCAGCTCCAGCGCGCCCTGGATCGTCTCCTCGGGCGCGTAGGGATGCAGCCGCGCGAACCCGGCCTGCCGCGCGGCGTCTTCGTTGATCTTGGGATTGTATTTCATCGTGCACGACCCGAGCGGGTAGAACCCCTCGTCGATCGAGAAATTGCGGTGGCTCAGCGCGGTGTAGTGCCGCACGACGTCGAGCTCGCTCACCTCCGGGAGCGCCGCCGGGCTCGCGCGGCGGTGGGTCGCGGGGATCACCGCGTCCAGCGGCGCGTCCGGGACGTCGCTCGCTGGGAGGCTGTAGCCCACGCGGCCGGGCGTCCCGCGTTCGAAGATGACCGGAATCGGGCGCTTGCCCGTCGCGGCCGAAAATGCCAGGGCCTCGGGCGCGCTCATCGCAGACCCTCCAGATGGTCGACGAGGCGATCGATCTCGCTCTTGGAGCGCCGTTCCGTCACACACAGAAGCCAGCAGTCCCGGTACTCGGGATAGAACCGGCCGAGCGGCAGCCCGCCGAGGATGTCGTGCTCCAGGAGCTGCCGGTTGATCTCCTCCGGCGGCACGGGGCACCGTACCGCGAATTCGTTGAACGTCGGCGCGTCGAACGCGAGCGCGTACCCGGGGACCCCGCGGATGCGCTCCCTGGCGTAGTGCGCTTTGCGCGCGCACAGCTCCGCGACGTGCGCCATCCCCTGGCGACCAAGGGTGGCCAGATAGACGGCGGCGATGAGGGCGTTGAGCGATTCGTTGGTGCAGATGTTGCTCGTGGCCTTCGCGCGACGGATGTGCTGTTCCCGGGTTTGCAGCGTGAGCACATATCCGGGCCGGCCACCGGTGTCGACCGTGCGCCCGACGAGCCGCCCGGGGATCCGGCGGACGTAGGCCTCCCGCGTGGCGATGACCCCGAGGTACGGGCCGCCCAGGTTGAGCGCGTTGCCGAGCGCCTGGCCCTCGCCGGTGACGATGTCCGCGCCGTAGTCCCCCGGCGGGCGCAGCATCCCGAGGCTGATCGGTTCGGCAACGGCGACCACGAGGAGCGCCCCGTGCTCGTGGGCGGCCTGCGCGAGCGCCTCGCCGTCCTCGATGACGCCGAAGAAATTGGGGGACTGCACGATGAGGGCCGCCGTCTCGTCCGTGATCGCGGCCCGCGCCGCCTCGATCGGCGTCGTGCCGTCGATGGCGGGGAGCTCCCGCACCGTGATCGGCAGATGGCTCGTGTAGGTGCGGAGCACCTGCCGGTATTCGGGATGCACGGCCGTGCTGACGATCACCTCCCGCCGCTTCGTCAGGTCCGCGGCCATGCTGGCGGCTTCGCCCGTGGCGCTCGCGCCGTCGTACATCGACGCGTTGGCCACCTCCATGCCCGTGAGCTCGCACATCATGGTCTGATACTCGTAGATGGCCTGCAGCTCGCCCTGCATGATCTCGGCCTGGTACGGCGTGTAGGCCGTCAGAAACTCAGGCCGCAGCGCGAGGTGCGGCACAGTGCTCGGCACGAAATGGTCGTACGCGCCGGCGCCGAGAAAGCATGCCAGGCGGTCGCAGTCGACGTTGCGCTCCGCGAGCTCGCGGAGGTGCGCGAGCAGGTCGGGATCGGCGAGCGGGGCGGGGAGGTCGAGCGGCCGTCGGAGGCGGACCTCCGCGGGGATGTCCCGAAACAGATCGTCCACCCGTCGCACGCCGGCGGCTCCCAGCATGTGCTCGCGCTCGGCCGGCGTCGCCGGAATATACTTCATGACTGCCCCTCGCCGACGTGCGCCGCGTAGGCGTTGGCGTCGAGCAACTGCTCGAGCTCCGCGGGGTTGCTCGGCTCGACGACGAGCATCCACGCGGCGTCATAGGGATCCGTGTTGAGGACCTCCGGCTTGTCCGCGAGGCCGGCATTGGTCTCCACGACCTTGCCGGACACGGGCGCATAGAGATCGCTCACGGCCTTGACCGATTCCACCACCCCGAACGGCTCCATGAACTTGATCTCGGCGCCCACGCTCGGGAGCTCCACGTACACGATGTCCGAGAGGCGGTCCGCCGCGAACTTGGTGATCCCGACCCGCACGCGGCTCCCCTCGAGCTTGGCCCACTCGTGCTCCTTTGAGTATCGTAGCTCCTTGGGATACACTCGACCCACCCCCGAACCCGGATTTCGAGGCCGCGGCGCGACACGGCGGCCGGCCTAACCGGCGCTTTTCTGCCCTCGGCGGTAGAACGGGAGCTTGACGACGGTCCCCGGCACGGCTCGCCCGCGAATCTCCACGGACAGCGGCCGCCCCGGCGCGACACACGCCGGCGGTACGAAGCCGAGCCCGATACTCTTCTCGACGGTCGGCGTGAAGCTCCCACTGGTCACGCGGCCGTCGGCGCCGTCACAGCGGATCGGGAACCCGTGGCGGGCGATCGAACGCCCCTCGAGCACGAACCCGACCAGCCGCCGCGCGAGACCATCGGTCTTTTGCCGGCGCAACGCGTCGACGCCAACGAACGTGTCCTTGTCCAGCTTGACGGTCCATCCCAGGCCGACCTCGAGCGGCGTGGTGGTCTTGTCCATGTCCGCGCCGTGGAGCAGCAACCCGGCTTCCAGGCGCAGCGTGTCGCGCGCGCCGAGACCGGCCGGGATCAAGCCGTCGGCGCGCCCGGCCTCCAGCAGCGCTTCCCACAGATGCGGCGCGGCCTCCGCCGGCGCGTAGAGCTCAAACCCATCCTCTCCCGTGTATCCCGTGCGCGACACGATCACCGTACGGCCGGCGACCTCGACGTCGGGGCGAAACCAGTAGTACCGGATGTCGCCGACGGGCGTCGCCGTCAGCCGCTGAAGAATGCCGAGCGCCCGCGGTCCTTGCAGGGCGAGCAGCGCGATCTCGTCGGACCGGTCCACGATGCGGACGTCCGGCGACGCGTGGTCGCGGATCCACGCAAGATCCTCGGCGGTGTTGGCCGCGTTGACCACGAGCATGAGGTCCGCCTCCGCGAGGCGGTACACGAGCAGGTCGTCGATCACGCCCGCGTCGGGCGTGCACATCGGCGTGTAGAGCGCCTGGGTGACGGCCAGCCGGGAGACGTCGTTGGTCACGAGCCGCTGGACGAAGGCCATCGCCGCCGGCCCTATCACCCGGATCTCGCCCATGTGCGACACATCGAACAACCCGGCACGCGTCCGCACCGCCACGTGCTCCTGGATGATCCCGGCGTACTGGACCGGCATGTCCCAGCCCGCGAACGGCACCATCCGCGCGCCGGCGGCGGTGTGAAGGCGATGCAGCGGAGTCCGTTTGAGTGCTTCGCTCATATCTACGGCACCTGTTCGGCCCAGACCCGCGCGAGGCTCGCCGTCACCTCGTCGTCCGAGACCTGGCCGAAATCCTCATAGAATCCGCCGACCGCGGCAAATTCGGGCGGCGCCCAAACACACACGGATCTGTCCACTTCCGATTCGAGCCTGCGAAGCGCATCCGGCGGGCCGACCGGAACGGCGAGCACGAGCTCCCGTGCAAGTCCGTGCCGCAATGTCCGCGCCGCGACCACGGCCGTGGCCCCGGTCGCGAGGCCATCGTCCACGATGATGGCGGCCCGCCCCCGCACGTCGAGCGGCGGCCGGTTGCCGCGATAACGGACCTCCTGGCGCTGGATCTCGCCGATCTGCGCTGCAATCTCCGCACGCAAGTAGGCGTCATCGACGTGCATCGTTCGGGCGAGCCGCGCGTCCAGATAGACCGTGCCGTCGCCCGAGACCGCGCCGATCGCCAGCTCGGGATTGCCGGGTGCCCGCAGCTTTCGGGGGACGATGATGTCGCAGGCCCATCGATTTCGCCGGGCGACGGCCTCCGCGACGATCACGCCGCCGCGCGGGATGGCGACGACAACGACGGATCCCGAGATCCGAAGCGCCGCTAGGGCATCGGCAAGCCGCTCGCCGGCATCGCGCCGGTCCCGAAAACGCATCGCACCTCGGCGTGCCGCCGCGCCGGCTCCGGCGGGCAGGCCGACCGCACGGTCATCGGGCGCTCACGCGCTGCCGGCCGCGCGCCTCGGCCAGCGCCTGCAACTCTTCGGCCGAAAGCGGGTGCGCCGACCGTCCGGCTTCGATGGGTTTGCCGTACACACGCGCGCTGTCCCGGTTATTGAGCACGCTAAGCACCACTCCGTTGGCGTCACCGTCCAGCAGCGCGAGGCTAAAGCTCATGTTCCCGCCCATATTCGGGAACGGATTGTACCGCACGACGCCGACGCCCTGCACGGCGCGAGGCAGATGCTCGGCGATCCGTCCGACGCTCTGCTCCAGCGCGGCGAGGCGGCGTTGCACCTCCGCCAGCTGGCCGAGGACGTCCCCGTCCATGGCCGACGCGATCGGGGCGACGGTGATCTGCCGTCCCCGACGCGCACGTGCGATGACGAGAAGGAGGATGAGCCCGCAAACGGCGGCGATGACGACGAAGTACGCTTGCTGCGGCTGCGCCTCGAAGGCGTTCGGCACAGCATCCTCCCTCCGAGGAACTGATTGCCACTTCGCGCGCGGCGCGACCGTTCCCTTTGCCGATGTGCGCCGGAGCGGTGCCGGGGCACCGTGTGGGCGTCGCCGGGACGCACGTTCGGGATTGACGCGCTTCATAGTGATGTTTATATATTGAGATATCTTGATGCTGCATCGACCCCCCTCCTGCAACCGCCCGATGACACAGGCGCAGCCCGCACCCTCGGGGCGCGACCGAATTCGGGGCAGGCACCGATCGGTCGCGGCAGCGCTCGTGACGGCAGCGCTTTGGATAGCGCCCGGACAAGCCGGCGGCGCGGGCGTCGTGGCACCGGCGACGCTCGGCGGCCTCATCATCGAACACGACGGCAACGGCGCCCGCGTGCGGATTGGGATCACCCGGCCCACGCGCTACCGGATCTCTGCGGCGCGCGACCGCGTGGTAGTCGCGCTCGATGCGGTTGCCGCGTCGCCGGCATCGTACCGGCTGGCGGTCGGGCCGGTCCTCGGGATCCTCGTGGCGCCGGTCCCCGGGTCGGGCGGGCGGGTGCAGGTCGCGATCGTGACGCGCGCTCCGATGAGCGCGCGTGCAACCCGCGAGGACTCCGCGATCGTCGTGACGCTCACCCCGCGGTCCGCGGCAACGCAAGGCGAGACGACGCATGCGCCCGAGCCGGCCGGGCCGCATTCGACCGCCGCGACGCCGGGGCCGGCATCCCGCCAACTCGCGGCGTCGCCCGATTCCGCGGCGCAGCCCACGTCGCCGCCGGGGAACGACGCGGTCGCTGGGCGTTCGGCGGATCGTGGCCGCCCGGGGCTCGTGGACCTCGAAGAGGGCGCCGGCCGCCTGATTGCGGTCGACGGCCTGGTCCGGGTCGCCGTTGCAGATCCGCGTGTCGCGGGTGTCGTGCCGGTGAGCGATCGCGAGCTTCTCGTGACGGCGCGCGCCCCCGGGCGGACGACGATGTGGGTGTGGGACGGTACGAATCGCGCGCGCGCGTACGAGGTTCAGGTCACCCCGGCGCTCGACCGCCTTGCGATGCTCCGGGGGCTGCTCGCGACCATCGTGCACGGCGAGGCGGTCACCGTCACCGAGATCCCGGGACGCGCGGTGGCCGATGGCGAGCCGGTCCCGCTGCCGGGCGCACCGGCCGGCGCGACCCCGCCGTTCGGCTCCGGTCGGGTCTGGGCGCCGGCTCCGTCCGCCGGCGTCACCGGTGATCCCGCCGGGAACCTCGGTGCGTCAGGAGGACCGAGCGCGGAGGCGCCGGTCGCGCCCCGGCGCGGCGGGCAGGGCAGCCCCGGGGACGCGCCGGCGATCGTGCTGAGCGGGTCTGTGGAGACGCAGTTCGACCGGCAACGGGTTGAGGAGATCGCGCGCGCCTTCGCCCCGGCGGTGGTCGACCTGCTGACCGTTCGCCGTCCGGTGCAGATCAAGTTGCAGGTCGAGGTCGTCGAGATTGAGCGGAGCGCAGCGCGCTCGCTCGGCGTGGTGTGGGGCGGCGGCCAAGCCGCGCCCGGCGCTGCCCCTTCCTTGAACGGCGGCGTCTACAATCTCCAGGTCATCACGAGTCCGGGGCCGGGCGCGGTGGGGCTCGACGTGCTGATCGCTCAGCTACAGGCGCTGATCCAACAGGGCCGTGCCAGACTGCTGGCCGAGCCAAGCCTTGTCGTGCTGGCTGGGACATCCGCGTCACTGCTCCTCGGGGGACAAGTACCTGTTCCCATCGCGGGGGCCAACGGATCGGTGACCGTGGACTACAAGAACTTTGGCGTGATTCTCAACGCCCGTCCAGAGTACCAGGACGACGGCCGCGTGTTCATGCAGGTGGAGCCGGAGGTGAGCACGCTCGATTTCACCGACGCCGTCAAGGCCAACGGGTTTACCATTCCGGCGCTCCGCGTTAGACGGGCCCAGACCACCGTGTCGATGTTTCCTGCCGAGACGCTCGTGCTCGGCGGGTTGCTCCAGCAGCAGGACACCCGGTCGATTCAGAAGCTGCCGCTTCTCGGCGACCTGCCGGTCATCGGGGCGTTGTTCCGCTCCGAGCAGTTTCAGCGAGACGAGACCGAGCTGGTCGTCTTCATCACACCGCTGCTCGTGGACACCAACGATTCGCCGGCGCGCCGGCCGTGAAAGGAGCGAATCATGCGGATCCCCATGGTACCGAGCCTCCGCGACGGAGGCGATCGAGAGGCCGCGCATCCGTCGGCCGTTCCGGCGTCGGGCGGGGGCGGAGCGACCGCCGGTGAGTCGGGGCAGGGGATGATCGAGTACGCCCTCATCGCCGGCATCCTCATTATCGGCGCGGTTGCCGTGCTGGCGGCGCTCTCGAAGAGCATCAACAGCCTGTTCACAGCAATCTCGTCGACCCTCGCCCAATATTGATGGCTGCCCCGATGCGCCGCGATCGCGCGGTCGGGCGTAGCGAGCGCGGTCAGGCGCTCGTCGAGGTCGGGCTCGCGCTGCCCGTCTTGCTGCTCATGGTAGCCGCGCTGATCGACGGCGGGTGGGCTTTTCACGAGGCGGGCATGGTGGCCGCCGCCGCACAGGCGGCCGTGCGGGCGGTAGCCATCCAGGAAACTGGGACCGGTCATTGCGACGGGGCGCCGCCGGCCGTGGATCAGGCCACAGCGGTGGCGGCTGGCCGCGACGCGGCCCCGCGTCTCGACCCCGCGGCGCTCACCGTGACCTCTACGTATCTAGACGCTGCCTGCGACGGGCGCATGCGCACGATCGCCGTCTCCGTCACCTATCCGGTCCGTGCGCTCACGCCGTGGTTCGCCCCCTTGCTCAACGGCCGTCAGCTCACGGCGCAGGCGGCGAACGCGGTGGAGGAGCTTCCGCCGTCCTGGTGGGGCCGGGCCGATGAAGTCGCGGCGCAGCAAGCCCAAATAGGCGCGCTCCAAGCCCAGGTGTCGTCGCTCGAGTCCGCCTACCAGGCGGAGAACGGCGTCGTGCAGGATCAACAATCGCAGATTGCCAGCCTCACGGCCCAGGATCGGCAGGCCGCCGCGGCGATCGCGTACTGGTCGCAGACCGCGAGCTATTACTACTCCCTGTGGCAATCGCTGACGCAAGGAAATGGAGGTGGAAACGGTGGCGACCGGAATTGACGGCCGCGTGATCCGGTTGGGGCCGCGGGCGCTGGAGATTCTGGCGCGGCGACGCCGGTGGATCCGATGGGTCGCCGCCGCGGTGCTCCTGCTGGCCGTTCTCTCCGCCGCGGGGCACTTCCTCCGTCACACAACACCGCGGGCGGCGACCGTGCCGGTGCTCGTGGCCCGCCGTGCGCTTCACCGGGGTCAGGTGCTCCGCGCAGCGGACCTCCGGCCCGTGTCCGACGCGCCCGGAGCGGCCGCGACGGGACCGCGGCCCCGTCCTGAGGACCTCACCGGCCGCGTCGTCACGCGCGATCTCGCGTCCGGCGAGATCGTCACGGGGCGCGACGTGGCGCCCGCGGTCCAGTACTACGGCGTCGCGGCCCGCGTCCCCGCGGGCATGCGCGCGCTCGATCTCGTGCTGCCGCCGCAGGCGGTCTTCGGTGGCGAGCTGGCCCCGGGTACCCGCGTCGACCTCCTCGGCGCGTTTGCCCCGGAACGCGGGCAGGGATTTGTCACGTTGCTTGGCGCCGGAACCGTGCTGCGCATCGCCGAGGTCAGAGATCCCGCGCCGTCCGGCGTCTCTCGCGCGGTGGTCGGGCCGGCCCAGGGCTCGGCCGTCGAGCTCGAAGTCGCGATTCCCCGGGAACGAGAGCGCGAGCTCGTGCTCGCGCAGGCATTCGGCCGCGTCTACGTCGCGGCGCGGCCGGTCGTGCGCGACGCCGCGGGCATCGCCGGCGTGCTTCGCCTGCTCCCGTACCTCGGCGCCGCTAAGCAGCGGCCTGCCGTGCCGCTCATCGCGCGGTCTCCCGTCATGCCGGTCGTCACACCGGCACTGACACCGCGACCGGGCGGATCTCCGGGCCGCACGCCCGTTGCGATGCCGGTTCCGCGCCCGGCGCCGGTTTGGACCGTCGACGTGATCGAAGGCGGCCACCGCGCGGAGGAGAGTGTGCCGCGCGCGGAACACGCCGCCGGCGGGCACAGCACGCGGCGGCAGGATGGTCTGCCGTGATGCGACCTCCGGCAATGCGCCGGCGGCCGGGCCGTCTGCCTGCGGCGGGTGAAGCGGGCGCCGCCGTGTTGCTCCTGGCGGTTCTCCTCCCGGTGCTGCTCGGGTTTGTCGGCGCCGCCGTCGATGTGCGAAATGGCTACGTCGTCCGCTCCATGCTCCAGCACGCCGTCGACGACGGGGCGGTCTCGGCTCAACGGTGGAGCGCGCAGGCCGAGGACGCGGTCGGCGATCCATCGGGTGTGCTGGCGGCCTCAGCCGCCGAAGCCCTCGCGGTGGCACGCCGGGAACTCGCGTCCGAGGGGATCGCCACCACGGCGAGCGTAACGGCCACGCTGTCCGGCGCAGAGATCGCCGTGACCGCGCAATCCCGCGTGCCTACGTTTTTCCTCAGGGCCCTCGGGATCCACGCGTGGACCCTTGCGGCCGCTGCGAATGCGCTGCTGTGGGGTGGTCGAACCGCAGCGTCGTCAGGCGCGCCGGTCACGGGACCATCCTCGGCGTCGAGCGCCCCGTTCGTGCAAGGCCCGAGCTTGCCGGGGAGTCTTCCCACCGGGGCTCCACGGGAGGGGAACAACGGCGGCAACGACACCACCGCGTCACCTGCGGCGTCGTCACCCGGCGCCGCGGCGCCGGCGCCCGACGGGGCCGCGGCGGCCGACACGCCTGCGGCCTGCAACTGCGACGCGATCGCGGCCGGCGACCCCGCGACGGCCGCCGCTGCGCTCGATCGCATGGGCGTGACGCCGGCGGATCCGGGACCGTTCGCCGGTGACCTCACGTCGGAGTTGGGGCTCGGCGCAATGCAGTCCGATGACTCGGACTCCACCGACGCCACCGGATCAAGCAGCAGCGGGTCCGACAGCAGCGGGTCCGACATCGGCCAGGGGTCCGACAGCAGGCAAGGGCTCGACGGTGGAGGGGCGGACGCTGGTGCCGGCGGCGACGACGGCGGCGCGTGGTGACCCGTGGACGCGACGACGGTCCGATGTATCGTCCTGCAACATGCCGACGCCGCCGCGCGTGAAGCCCTGACGCGCGGGCTGTCCACGCTGGGACGGGTGGAGCCGGCGGGATCGCTGCCGCACGCACTGGAGCTCACGGCCCTCAACGCCGCCGCGTGCCTTCTGGTCGATCTACCACAGGAGCGGCGCGAGCGCACGGCGCTCGCCCAGATTGCCGCGGCGTACCCTCGAACCCGGGTATTCGTCTTCGCCGGTGCGCTGCCGTTCGAGGCCGTGCGCGAGTTGCTGCGGGCCGGCGTGCGGGATGTGCTCCCGCTCCCGGTCGATGCCGCGGCGTGCGTCGATGCGGTGCGCGACGCGCTGGTGGCGGATGCCGCGGTCCCCGGTCGCCTGCGCGGCATGTCGCTGGCGGTGATGGCCGGAAAGGGCGGGGTGGGGTGCACCAGCCTGGCGCTCAACCTCGGGGCGGCCCTCGCGTCGCACGGCGCCGCCACGGTCATCGACGCCGACGCGCCGCCGTTCGGCACGCTCTGCGTCGCGGGTGATCTCGATCCCGACGGCACCATCGCTCGGCTCGTCCGGCGGCGCCTTCCGATCGAGCCGGCCGTCTTGCGGCAGTCCGCCGCGGCGCACCACGCCGGGTTTTCCCTGCTGGGCCTGTGGAGCGACCCCGACGATGTCGCCGAGATGGAGAGTGCGGTACCGGCCGTCCTCGACGCCTGCACGGCGCTGTCCTCGTTCGTGGTGCTCGACGTGGGGCGGCCGGTGCTGGCCGCGCAGCGCCTGCTGCTCCGGCGCGCATCGCATGTCCTGGCCGTGACGACGCTCGAGCTCGCGGCGCTCCGCAACCTGCGGCAGCTGGTGGAGACGCTCGCGGCCGACGGCGGCGCCCACGCCGCGCCGGCGATCGTGCTCAACCGCACCGCGCGGGAGGCGTCCTACGGAGCCGAGCAGGCCGCCGGCGCCTTGGGCCGTCCGGCGGCTCGCGGACGAGATCGCGGCGCGGCGCCGCGATCATCTTCGATCCGTTCTCGGTGTGGGCGGCGGCCTCGCCGATAGTGGATCACACGATGATTTGCCCGGGCGGTCGCCCCGCTGAGCGCGGATCGCACCATGGCCAGCCCGGGCGGCCGCGGGACTCCGCTCGACGAGATTCGCACCGCGCTGCACGAGCGGCTGCTCGCGGACGTGGAGAAGCACGCGCTCGCCGGTCAGGATCGTGCGACGGTGCGCGGCTATCTGGAGGAAACCCTCGCCGGATACCTCCGCGATTATCCCTTGCTCGGGCAGGCGGAGACCGAGCAGATCGTGCGTGAGCTGTGCGACGACATCGTCGGCTTCGGGCCGCTCGAGCCGCTGCTGCGCGATCCTCACGTGACCGACATCATGGTCAACCGGCACGATCTCGTGTACGTCCAACGGCACGGCATCAAGACGGAGAGTTCGATCCGGTTCCGCAACGAGACCCACCTGCGCTACATCATTGCCCGCATCGCCGAGCTCGCCGGCCGCCGGATCGACGCGGCTACGCCGATGGTGGACGCCCGGATGCCGCAGGGGTTTCGCGCGCACGCGGCGTTGCCTCCGGTGGCCGTCGGCGGGCCGTGCCTGGCGATCCGCTTGTTTCCCGCGTCGCCGATCACGCTGGATGCGCTGGTTGCGGGCGGCGCGCTGAGCGCCGCGATGGCGGCGTACCTGACCTGCGCGGTGCGCCACCGCGCGAACCTGCTGTTCACGGGCGGCACGGGCGCGGGCAAGACCAGCCTGATGAACGCGTGCGCCGCGTCGATCCCCGCGGGCGAGCGCGTCCTGACGATCGAGGAGGCGGCTGAGCTCAGGTTGCCCGTCGCCAACTGGATCCGATGGGAGACCCGCCCGCCCAACATCGAGGGCAAAGGCGAGATCACCCAGACGCAGTTGCTGCGCAACGCGCTGCGGCAAAATCCCGACCGGATCATCGTCGGTGAGGTGCGCGGCGGCGAGGCGCTGGACATGCTGCAGGCCATGAATACCGGGCACAGCGGCAGCATGAGCACGTTGCACGCGAGCAGTCCTGTGCAGGCACTGGACCGCCTCGAGCTGCTCGCGCGGTGGAACTCCGGCCCGCCCGGCGACGTCGTGCGCCGCATGATCGCCGCCTCGATCGAGGTCGTCGTGCACTTGGACCGGCTCGCAGACGGGCGCCGGGCGGTCGTCGAGATCGCGGAAGTCACGGGCATGAGCGGGGACGCGGTTCAGACGCAGACGCTCTTCCGCTTCGAGCGGCCGGAGGGCGCGTTCACGTGGACGGGCATCCCGTCGCGCCTCTGGGAGCGGCTGCGGCGCGCGGGGATCCCGGTGCCCGCACCGGGCCCCGGTCCGGCCGGGCGGGTGGCAAACAAGCCGTGATCCGGACCCGCACCGAGGCGCGTGCGGCCCGTTGCGGGAGTCGCGCATGAACGGCGCCGTGATGGTGTGTCTCGGGGCCGCGGCGCTCGCCGCGCTGATCGCGGGCGAGCTTGCCGCGCGGCCCGGTCGCGATCTGCTGGCGCGCCGGTTGCATCGTTACGTGACCCGCCGCGCGGTGGGGCCTCGGCGGCGCTCCTCCGCGTTGCGGTGGTTGGACCGCCAGCTGGCCCGCGTCGGTGCGGCCGCGGCGATCGACGGGCGTCTTCACGAGGCCGGGGTCCCGCTCGGAGCGCCGGAAGCGCTGCTGGGCGCGGCGGCGGCCATGGCCGCGGCCGGCGCCATCGCCGCCGTGTCGGGCGGGCTCGCGGCCGGTGCCGCGGCAGCGGCCGCCTGTCTCGCCGGCGGCTGGTGGTGGCTCGGGGCGGCGCGTGACCTGCGATGCCGGCGGCTCGAGCGCCAGCTGCCCGCCGCGCTGGACCTCGTGATCGGGCAGCTCCGCGCGCATCGCTCGCCGGCGCACGCGATTGCCGAAATCGCGCGGCGCCTGCCGGACCCGCTGCGGACCGAGTGCGCGCGCGTCGCCGAGGAGCTCGCGCTCGGCGCCTCGCTGGCACAGGGATTGAACGCGCTCCGGGGCCGGATACCGAGCCGCGCCCTCGACGCCGTCGTGACCGCCATGCTCGTCGCCGAACAGAGTGGCGGCAATCTCGCGGAGTGCCTCGCGCGCCAATCCGACGCCATCCGCGAACAGCTGGCGTTTCTCCACGAGGTACGCGCGGTGACGGCACACGCGCGCGGCACGGCCACCGTGCTGAGCGTGCTGCCCGCGGGTATCGCCGCGGCGATGCTCCTCCTCGACCCGGGCGCGATGGCGCCGCTCGTCGCATCCCGCGCCGGACGCACCCTGCTCGCCGTCGCCGCGGCGCTGCAGATGGGCGGCTGGTATGCCATGCGCGCGATGATTCGGGGGGTGACGCGGTGACAGAGCGGTGACGGAATGGTGGGACGTGTGGGCCCTTGTCGTCGCGGACGCGGCGCTGTGGGCGGCCGCGCGGGCGCCGTCTCCGCCTGCGCCGGCGATGGCGCGCTTAAGGCGGTACGTGGCCGATCCGGGCGCTCCGGCCCCTCGCGTCGCGCCGCGCCGGGGTGGCGCAGCGTGGCCCGCCGGAGCGGCGGCGGCCTACCGCCGGATGACGCCTCCCACCCGGCGCCGCCGGGCGGCGGATCAGCTGGCTCGCGCGGCGCTCGGCTGGGCTCCGGAAACGCTCGAGGCGCTCGCGCTCATGTCCGCGGCGGCATTCGCCGCGGCCACATGGGTAGGGGTGCATCTCGCCGGTGTGCCGGGGCCCATGTGGGCGTGGCTGATGGGCGCCGGAGTGATCGGCTACCGGCAGCCCTGCGCCTGGGTCGGGCGTCGCGGCGCCGCGCAGGTGCGCGCGATGGAGCGGGATTTTCCGTGCGCGCTCGACGTCCTGGTCGTGGGTCTGCGCGCCGGCCTCAGCCTTCCCGCCGCAGTGGCCGCGTACGCGGAGCACGGGCGGGGCGTCGCGGCGCGCGCGTTTCGCGCGTATCTGACCGACCTCGCGGTCGGCCGCACGGCGGAGGAGGGACTCTCCGAGATGCTGCGGCGCTACCCCTCTGAGGCCGTGGCCGTCGCGGCGGCCGCGTTGACGCAGAGCGCGCGGCTCGGGTCCCCGCTCGCGGAGGCTCTCGAGGCGCAGGCCGCGCACCTGCGCCGGCTGACGCTCCGCCGGGCCGAAGAGTCCGCGCGGAGCCTGGCGGTCAAGCTGATGGTGCCGCTCCTCTTCTGCGTCTTTCCCCAGGTCTTCATCGTCGGGTTGGGGCCGGTCGCGCTCAAGCTCCTCGGGCCCGGCGGCATGCTTCGCTGATGCGCCGAGGGTCGCGTCCCGCGGTGATGGCAATCTCGCACAGGGAAACGGGCCGGGTGTTGGCGGCGGGAGGAGAGGTGGCGGACACGTGGGTGCGACGCCTGCGCGGGTGGATCGGCCGGCGGCCCGTTCACGGTGAGGGGTTGTGGCTCGTGCGGTGCGCGTGGATCCACACGGCGGGCATGCGCGGGCCGATCGACGCGGTGTTCTGCCGGGGCGACGGCACGGTGCTGCGGGTCGTCGCGCAGATGCCGCCGTGGCACATCGCCGGCGCAGCCGGCGCGGCGTTCACATGCGAGTTCCCGGCCGGCGCAACCGTTGGCGTGCGGCGCGGGGATCACCTCGACATCATGCCGGGCCCGCACCCGGCTCCGCCACCGGCGGCGCGGGGAGTCTAGAAGTAGAACCCGGATCCCGGCAAGGCTTGGCTCAGGCCTTGGGCCAGCAGCTTGGCCCAGGACTTCGCCAGGTCTACCGTGCTCGTCGTGCCGTCGGTGTCCTCCGGCTCCACTGTGAACACGAGGACGGTGCCCACCGAGATGGTCGCCGCGTGGCCCATCTGCCGCACGACGACGCTGCCGCCCTGCCGAAATCGCGGACTGCTCAAGACCTCCGTGATGCGCTGGTTGACCTGGACCGCACGGGCATACGACGAATAGCCGGCGGCATCGTGGGTGATGCGGCAGATGAAAATGCCCCCGACCGAGATGTCGCGCGCATCGGCCAGCGCCGGCAGCGCCGCTCCAAGCGCCACCGTGACGACAAGCACGGCGGGAAGCCAAGCCACTCGACGCACTCGCTGCATCGTCTGTTCCCCCCTCCGGCACCGCGGCGCGGTGCGGACTGTGCTGGCTTACGAGACCGGCGCTCCGCTCGGGACGTCGCCGTCCACGCTCAGCAGCGCGACGCGGCCGTCGTGGCTCGCCGCGAGCAGCATGCCCTGTGATTCGACGCCGCGCACGCGCCGCGCTTCAAGGTTGGCCACGACGATGATCTTGCGGCCGACGAGCGATTCGGGCGTGTAATGCTGCGCGATGCCGGCCGCGAGCGACCGCGTCTCGCTGCCAATCCGGATGCGCAGCTCGAGCAGCTTGTCCGCGCCGGCGACCCGTTTGGCTTCCAACACGTCCGCGACCTTGAGCTCCACCTTCTTGAAGTCGTCGATCGAGATCGTTCCCACCGGCGTGCCTCCCTCGGCGGCCCCGGCCGGCGGCGGTGGCGCGGCCGCGGTGGCGCGCCGCCCCGCATCATCCGAGGTCCCCCGGCGTTTCGGCCGGGCGGCGGCCCCAGGCGCGCGCGTCGGCTCGATTCTCGGGAAGATCGGTTGCCCGGCGCGGACCCGGCGACCCGGCGGCAGTTGCCCCCACCGGACCGCGTCGGCCAGCCGCTGCGACGCGGGCGTGCTCTCGAGCCCAAGCTGCGCCCAGGCGCGCGCCGTCGCGGTCGGCAGCCACGGCGACAGCAGCACCGTCGCCACGCGCACGGCTTCGAGCGTATTGTACAGGACCGTCCCCGCACGATCCACCCGGCCGTCCGCGACCGATCGCCAGGGCGCCTCGCCATCGAGGTACTTGTTCCCGGCGGACAGGACCGTCCAGATCTCCTCGAGCGCGCCCCGGAAGTCGAGGCGGTCGATCGCGGGCTCGAGCGCCGCTGCCGCTCGGGCGGCGGCGTCGCGCAGCGCGACGTCGGCGCCTGTCTCGGGACCTCGGGCGGGGATCTGTCCTTGGAAGTGCCGCTCGAGAATGGGCAGCGTGCGGTTCAAGAGGTTGCCGTAGTCGTTCGCGAGGTCCGCGTTGAAGCGGTGAATCAGCGCCGGTTTGCTGAAGTCTCCGTCCGCGCCGAACGGGATTTCCCGCAGGAGGAAGTACCGGAGCGCGTCCACGGCGACGCCCACCTCGGCCCCCGATTCGGCCGCGATCTCTCGGGACAGCGCGGCGGGATCGATCACGGTGCCGAGCGACTTGCTGAACTTCTGCCCGCCGAACGTCAGCCAGCCGTGGGCGAACGTCTGCTTCGGCACGGGAATCCCCGCGGCGTGGAGCACGATCGGCCAGATGACCGCGTGGAACCGCACGATCTCCTTGCCGACCAGGTGCACGTCGGCCGGCCAGTAGCGCCGGAACTTCTCCGGGTCGTCGAGGAACCCCGCGGCGGTGATGTAGTTCGTCAGCGCGTCGATCCACACGTACACCACGTGCTTCGGGTCGGACGGCACAGGCACGCCCCACGTGAACGTGGCGCGGCTCACCGCGATGTCCTTCAACCCGGACCGCAACAGCGAGAGCACCTCGCTGCGCGGCCCTTCGGGTGCGACGGCGGTGGGATGGGTCTCGATATACTGCAGCAGCCAGTCCCGATACTTCGAGAGCCGGAAAAGGTACCCGTCCTCGGCAGTCCATTCGAGCGTGCGGCCGGTGTGGATGGGGCACGTGTGGCCGGATCCCAACTCGTTCTCGGGATAGTAGCTCTCGCACGACGGGCAGTACCAGCCTTCGTAGGTCCCGCGGTAGATGTCACCCTGGGCGAGGAGGCGTTCGAAGATATGCTGGACGACCCTGCGGTGCCGGGGCTCGGTTGTTCTGATGAAGTCGTCGTTTGAGATGTTGAGCAACCGCCACAGCCCGCGAAACTGCTCGGCGATGCGGTCGGCCCAGGCCTGTGGCGACGTGCCGTGACGCTCGGCGACCCGGGCGATGTTGATGCCGTGCTCGTCGGTGCCGGTCAGGAACAGGACGTCGTGCCCGCTCAGGCGCTTGACGCGGGCCGCGACGTCGGCCGCGATCGTGGTGTAGGCGTGGCCGATGTGCGGCTCGCCGTTCACGTAGTAGATCGGTGTGGTGATGTAGTACGTGCCCATAGTCGGCTCCCGCCCTTCAAAGAGTCGATCCCGCTTGAAAAAAGTCGATGCCTCTCGTCCCGGGACGAGAGGCATTCACGCCTCCGTGGTACCACCCACGTTCACCCGGCATCTGCCGGGCCTCACCGCCGTGTCACGCCGGCCGGACGATGCCGTCTAGTACGCCGCCGCACACGCGACCGCGATTCGACGCACAGCTCCGGAGCCATGTTCGACCCGCCGCTTCCGCCGGCTCTCACCTTTCCCGGCTCTCTCGCACCGTGACCACGGTGTTGGGACCGCGGCGGGCCTACTCCCGCTCCGTCATCGCTTTGGCGTCATGCTACCGGCGCCGGCTCCCGTTGTCAAGGACACTCCTGTTCACGCTGTTCACGGTCCAGCTGGAACTCGGCGTGGAGTGCTTGGACCGCCCGCTCCACATCGCTCGCCCGGATCACCGACGACACCTTGATCTCGGACGTGGCGATCAACTCAATGTTGATGCCCGCGGCGGCCAGGGCGCCAAACATGCGCGCCGCGACGCCCGGGTTGCTGATCATGCCGGCACCGACCGCGCTGACCATTGCCACGCCGTCGTCGGCCAGCACCTCCTCCGCGCCCACCTCGGCGGCGACGCCGCGCACCGCGTCCACGGCCGCGCGCATGTCCGACGCGGCGACGGTGAACGAGATATCCGCCCGCTCGTGCCGGGGCACGCTCTGGATGATCATGTTCACGTTCACGTGGCGCTCCGCGACGGCGCGAAAGATCGTGTGCGCCGCGCCGGGGCGATCGGCGACCCCGGTGGCGGTGATCTTCGCGACGTTGCGATCATGCGTGACGCCGGTAACCACGCGCCGGCGTTCGATCGAGCCGTCCGTGACCATGGTGCCCTCCCGGTCTACGAAGCTGCTCCGCACCTCGAGCGGCACCCGATACTGTTTCGCGAGCTCCGCGGCGCGGGTCTGCAGCACGAGCGCGCCCGAACTGGCCATCTCGAGCATCTCGTCGTACGAGATCTCACGGAGCTTGCGAGCCGCCGGCACGAGACGCGGGTCGGCCGTAAATACGCCTTCCACGTCGGTGTAGATCTGGCACACGTCCGCGCCGAGCGCCGACGCCAGGGCGACCGCGGTGGTGTCGGACCCGCCGCGCCCCAGCGTGGTGATCTCCTCCTCGTCCGTGATGCCCTGAAACCCGGCGACGATCACGATCCGCCCGGAGGCGAGCTCTTGGTCGATGCGCCGGCGGTCGACGTCCACGATCCTGGCGCGCGAGTGGACGCGCTCCGTCCGGATGCGCGCCTGCCCGCCGGTCAGCGAGATGACCTCGTGTCCGCCGGCGTGGATGGCCATGGCGAGCAGCGCGATCGACACCTGTTCTCCGGTCGCCAGTAGCATGTCCATCTCGCGCGCCGGCGGGTGCGCGGAGATCTGCCGCGCCATGCGGATCAGGTCATCGGTCATATCGCCGGGCGCGGACACGACGACCACGACGCGGTGCCCGGCTCGGCGCGTAGCGACGACCCGCGCGGCGACGTTCTTGACGCGGTCCGCGTCCGCGACCGAGCTGCCGCCGAATTTCTGCACGATCAAGCCCACCGCACGTCCTCCACGCCCTGTTCGCACGTCGCCGCGCACTACGCGGCCTACGCGGCCGTCTCCACGACCGCTCCGTCGGTGTCGACCTGCACCGCGAGCGTCCTGCACCGGACGCCGGCGCGCCAGAACGCTTCGACCATCGCGGGGGCAATCCCCGGCGCGTTGCCGAACGCGAGAACCGTGGGGCCGGAACCGCTCAGGACGACCCCGTCCGCGCCCGCGTCGCGGGCTGCGGCAAAGACGTCCGTCAACCCCGGGACCAGCGTGGCGCGATAGGGCTGATGGAGCCGATCCTCGGTCGCGGCGTCGAGAAGATCCAAGCGGCCCTCGCGGAGCGCGGCGACGAGCAGGGCGGCGCGGCCGACGTTGAACGCCGCGTCGGCAAAGGGGACGCGCTGTGGCAGCAGGCGGCGTGCCTCCGCGGTGGATACGCGGAAGTCCGGGATCGCCGCCACGAGCGGCAGCGGCGGCGGCGCGACGCGCAGCGCGCGCACGCCGTCCGGCGTGCCGGCACACACCACGAGCCCGCCGAGCAGGGCGGGCGCAACGTTGTCGGGGTGTCCCTCCAGCTCCGCCGCGAGATCGAGGAGCGCCTGCTGGTCGAGCGGGCCGCCGAGCAACTCGTTCGCCGCTACGGCGCCGCCCACGATGGCGGCGGCGCTGCTCCCGAGACCGCGGGCCAACGGAATCTGATTGCGCTGCCGGATCCCGAACGCGGCGGGCTGGCGCCGCCCCAGGGCGCGGCCCGCGCGTTTGACGACGGCCGCGGCGGCACGGTAGGCGAGGTGCGAAGGGTCCCGCGGGAGCGTGTCGTCGCCTTCCCCCGCGACGTCGACCACGGGCTCCGGGGCATCCCACAGTTCCAGCCTGTTGTGCAGGCGGAGCGCCAGGCCCACGGCGTCGAACCCCGGCCCGAGGTTCGCGGCGGTCGCCGGCACGCGGACCCTGATCATCTCGCGACGAGCGCAGCGTCGACCAGGTGCGCGAGCGCCTCCATCGTGGCCGGGACGGGTTCAGGCTGGCGCTCGGTGCGGAGTACCGCGTCGGGATCCTTGAGGCCCTGACCCGTAAGCACGCAGACGACGAGGCCGGGCGCGAGGCGTCCCTCACGGGCCCGCTTGAGCAGCCCGGCGACCGGGGCCGCGGACGACGGCTCGACGAACACGCCCTCCTCGCGGGCGAGCAGCGCCTGCGCCGCGAGCAACTCGGCGTCGCTCACCGCCTCGATGGCGCCGCCTGACTCGCGCACCGCGGTCTCCGCTCCTTCCCACGACGCGGGCCGCCCGATGCGAATCGCCGACGCGATGGTGTCGGGATGCGCGACGGGATGGCCGAGCACGAGCGGCGCCGCGCCGGCGGCCTGGAATCCCCACATGCGCGGCCGCTCGTCAATCACGCCCGCGCAGTGGTACTCTGTGAATCCCCGCCAGTACGCGGTGATATTGCCCGCGTTCCCCACGGGAATCGCGACGGCATCCGGCGCCCCGCCGAGCGCGTCGCAGATTTCGAACGCTCCGGTCTTCTGCCCTTCGAGCCGGTAGGGGTTGATGGAGTTGACGAGCGTCAGCTGCAGCCGCGGCACGCCCTCGCGCACGATCCGGAGCGCATCGTCGAAAGATCCCCGCACCGCCACGACCCGCGCGCCGTGCGCCAGGGCCTGCACCATCTTGCCGAGGGCGACGCCCCCGGCCGGAACGACCACGAAGCACGGTAGCCCGGCGCGCGCGGCGTAGGCCGCCGCCGAGGCCGCCGTGTTGCCGGTGCTCGCGCATACGACGGCGCGGCTCCTGTCCTCGAGCGCCTTGGAGATGGCCACCGTCATGCCGCGATCCTTGAAGGAGCCCGTCGGGTTGACGCCTTCGTACTTGAGCCACAGCGCGACGTCCGGGAGATGTCGCGCCAGCCGATCGGCGCGCACCAGCGGCGTGCCGCCCTCCAGTAGGGTCACGACCGGGGTGCGCGCCGTCACGGGGAGGTGCGCCCGGTACTCCTCGATCACGCCGCGCCACATGCGGGACGGTCGAGACGGGCGCGCCGCGCCGCCCACGCTCACACGTCCCCCACGACGCGGATCGTGCTGCGGACGCTGTGGAGAACATCGAGCTGTTCCAGGCGCGCGAGCACCCGGCGCATCTGCGTCTCGATCGTGGTGTGCGTCACCATGATGATCTCGGCGGCCTGCCCCCGCGTCTTCTGGACGATCGACGCGATGCTCACCCCTTCCTCGCCGAAGATCGCCGCGATCCGCGCAAACACGCCGGGGCGATCCGTCACACGCATGAGCAGGTAGAACGGCGACGCCGTTTCCTCGATGGGACGAACCGGCCGGGGCGCGAGCCGGGCCCACCCCACGCGGCCGTGCACGCCTGCCGCGCGGTTGCGCGCGATGTCGATCAGATCCGCGACGACGGCGCTCGCCGTCGGCTCCCCGCCGGCGCCGCGCCCGACCGTCATGACCTCGCCGGCAAAGTCGCCGCGGACGAACAGGGCGTTGAGCTCGTCGTGAATCGCGGCGAGCGGATGGCCGACCGGCAAAAACGCCGGGTGCACGCGTGCCTCCACGCGGCCGTCGCGGTCACGTGCGATCGCGAGGAGTTTGACCGCAAACCCGAGCTCGCGCCCGAACGCGATGTCCTGCGGCGTGATGCGCCGGATACCCTCGCGGTACACGTCGTCCGCCCGCACCGGCGTGTGGAACGCGATCGTGGCCAGAATCGCGAGCTTCGCCGCCGCGTCGTGGCCGTCGACATCCTCCGTCGGATCGGCCTCGGCGAAGCCCCGCCGCTGCGCGTCCTCCAGCGCGCGCTCGAACCCCCAACCCTCGCCCGCCATCTTGGTGAGGATGTAGTTGGTGGTGCCGTTCAGGATGCCCCACAGCTCGCTGATGCGGTTTGCGGCAAGCGACTCCTTGAGCGGCTGGATGACCGGCAGCCCGCCGCCGACGCTCGCCTCCAGGCGCAGGTCGACGCCGGCGCGCGCGGCCGCGGCGAACACCTCCGGGCCGTGGCGGGCGATCAGCTGCTTGTTCGCGGTGACGACGCTCTTGCCGCGCTCCACCGCGTCGAGGAGGAGCGCCCGCGCCGGGTCCACGCCGCCCATCACCTCCGCGACGCAGTCGACGCGCGGATCGGCCACGACATCCGCGGCGTTGCCCGTGAGCACGCCGGGCTCGAAGACGATGCCGCGGCTCTTGTCCGGATGCGCGACGGCCACGCGCACGATACGCAGAACCTGGCCCGTCCGCCGCGTGATCTCCTCGCCGTTCGTGCGGAGCAGGCGGACGACCGCGGCCCCCACGGTCCCGCAGCCGAGCAGCCCAACCCGAAGCTCGCCGGGGGTGGGAGGCCCGGGCGTCACCCCACGACCCCCATCGCCGCGAGGCCGCGCCGCAGACGCCGCCGCTCATCCTCGGAGAGCGGCACCGCTGGGGCGCGGCTGGCCGCGTGCGGGATGAGGCCCGCCATGACCATGGCTTCTTTGACAATCACAAACGCGGGCGCGTCCATCTCGTAGATCCCGGGAATGGGCGCGAGCGCGCGGGCGTCCTCCGCGGCCGCGGCGACGTTGCCGGCCGTCGCGGACCGCCAGACGCGCACAAACGGGTCCGGCGCGAAGTTGGCGGAGCCGGGTACACAGCCGTCCCCGCCGATCAGGACCGTGTTGAGCAGATGGTAATCCATGCCGCACAGCACCGTGAACTCCGGGCGCACGGCGCGGGTCAGTGCGAGCGTCTCCAGCAGATGGCCGATGCTGTCCACGGTGTCCTTTATGCCCACGATGTTGGGTCGGTCGGCGGCGAGGCGCGCCACGAGCCTGGGCGGGATGCTGCGCCCGGTCAGCGCGGGGAAGTTATAAATGTACACCGGCAGTGCCGTGCTCACCGAGAGCAGCCGGTAGTGCTCGTAGATCGACCGGTCCGACGGGATCCAATAGTAGGGCAGCACGGCGACGACCCCGCTCGCGCCGACCGCCTCCGCGTGCTCGGCGTAGGCGATCGCTTCGTCGGTGCCGGGGCTGCTGACACCCACCAGCACCGGGACGCGGCCGCGGGCGACGCGCACCGTGAGCTCGGCCATCAGGCGCCGCTCCTCGCGCGCTAGCGACGAGAACTCGCCCGTGGTGCCGAGCGTGAACAAGCCGTGCACGCCGCGGCCGATCAGCCACTCCAGATGACGGACGTTGGCGTCCTCGTCGATCGCACCGTGCTGGTCGAGCAGCGTGACGGTCGGGACGACGACCCCCGCGATCCGCTCCCGCGGCGCCGGCCGGGAGTCCCGTGACGAGGCCAGGTACTCCGCGAGCAGCGCGCGCGCTTCCGCCGCGCGCTCGTCGGGTACCAGCAGATCTCCCCACACGCCGGTGGCCCGCTCCACCACCTCGGCGTAGCCCGGGATCTGATGGGATCGCAGCATGACCGGGATGCCGACCTGCTGGAGCAGGCCCTGCAGCATCAGCGCCTCGGCTTCGTCTCCCGCGGTGTGCACCGTCTTCATCGGGACGCCTCCTGTTTGAGCGCGAGCCACAGCCGGTACACCTCGTTGCGCCGGAGCCCGCTCGCGCGCGCGGCGCGCCGCACGGCGTCAAACGGCGCCAGTCCCTCGTCGAGCGCCGCACGAAGCGCCGTCCGCGCGGCCTCCTCCGCGCCGGCATCGGGCGGCCCGCCCGCCGCGGCCCGAGCGGCGCCGTCCTGCGCGGCGCCCTCGACGACAAGCGTGAGCTCGCCCCGCGGCGGGTACGCGCGAAAGTACGCCGCCGCCTCGCGCACGCGGCCCCGCCAGATCTCCTCGTGCATCTTCGTCAACTCCCGGGCCACCGCGATGCGCCGGTCGCCCCAGGCGTCGGCGAGGGCGTCGAGCGTCTTGAGCAGCCGGTGCGGTGCTTCGAACACCACGAGCGTGTGCGCGTGGGCACGCGCCGCCTCCAGCACCCGCCGGCGCTCGGAAGGCGCCGCCGGAAGGAATCCCAAAAACGTCACCGGCACCGCGGGGAGCCCCGAGGCCACGAGCGCCGCCACCGGCGCGCTTGGCCCCGGCACGGGGACGACTCCGGCGCCGGCGGCGATGGCCGCCCCGACGAGCGCCGTGCCGGGATCGCTGAGCCCGGGAGTGCCGGCGTCGGAGACCAGCGCGATCGACTCGCCGGTGCGCAGGCGGGCGATGAGCTCGGGGATGCGCGTGGACTCGTTGTGCTCGTGCAGGCTCAGGAGCCGCCCGTGGATCCCGTGGTGGGTCAGGAGCTTGCGCGTGCGGCGCGTGTCCTCCGCCGCGATCAACCCCGCCTCGCGAAGCACCCGAAGCGCCCGCAGCGTGATGTCCTCGAGGTTCCCGATCGGGGTGGCCACGAGGTAGAGCGTGCCGGCAGCGCCCTGCGTCACGCCCTCACTATAGCAAAATGACCCGCGCGGCCGCCCGTTTCACCCGTGCACATGGGCGTCGCCGCGGCGCGCGCGGTGACGCTCGTAGTAGCGCCGCGCTTTCGCGCGGTTGCCGCATCCTTTCATGTCACACCAGCGGCGCGTGCGATTGCGGCTCATGTCCATGAAGAGCCAGTCGCAGTTCGCGCCGGCGCACCGCCGGACCCGGCGCAGGTCCGCGCTCGTCAGCAGATCCGCGGCGGAGCGGATCGCAGCCCACGGTACGCGCCCGAGTGCGTCCACGTCGTCGACCCACCCCCACGCGAATCCGCCCGGCGCTTTGACCAGCCGCTGGTGCCGCAGGGCATCGGAGAGCGCCATGTTCAGCGCCGCGACGTCAGCCTCGTCCGCCGCGCGCAGATCCGCGCTCGCGGCGAGGATGCGGAACATGACCTCCCGGAGGCGCACCGCGCCGTCGAGCGCCCGCGCGGCGTCCCGCGTCCGCTCGCGGGCCTCGGACGCCAGCCGCTCGGCAATGGGCGCCGTGATGGCTCCGGATTGGCGGCCCCACGAGACCAGGTCGTCGTATGACCGCAACCGCTCCCTGGGCCGGGCCCGCGATCCGCTCAACGTGTTGACGAAATCGAGGCACAGCCGTCCGCCGCTGAGATCAAACACGTACTCCGGCGGCTGTCGATCTTGCTCAGCTTCACTTTTCTTCATGTGGCTTGCCATGTGTGATTCCACCGCGCCGCGTCGAGGACTCTCTTCATGGGTTACCACCCCAGTGCCCGCACGCCCATCGGTTCGCGACCCCATTCGCGCTGACCGCCTGCGAGCTCCTCGGATAACCACTAATCTCCTCTTGACAGGTTACTCTAAACCCGCTAGTATGTTGACCATCAAACGCAGTGTAGCAGGTTACGCAATCCGGCACAACCCACCCCGCGCTCAAGGCCGGATCTCTCGACCGCGGGGATTGGCGGATCAAAAACGGATAGAACGCACCCGGCTGCATCCGTATCCTGTGGTTCGGCGGTCCGCCCGGTGCGCGAACGGCCGCACATCTCGGAGGTGAGCCATGGCAGCAGTCGACCTTAGCATCGCACGGGTTCGAGATTGGATGGCGGCACCGTTGCCGGCCATTACCCCGCGGACGTCGGTGTCGACCGCCCTCAAGCTCCTTCGCGAGCACCAGGCGGTAGCGCTCCCGGTGCTGGACGGGGGCCGGGTGGTCGGCCTCGTCGACGAAAAGTCGCTACTCCGGTTCACGCCGTCGGAGGCGACGACGCTGGACGTCTACGAGCTCCGGAACGTGCTCGACAAGATGACGGTGGGCCGGGCGACGGCACCGGTGGCCGCGGCGGTGAGCCCGGACACGCCGCTCGCCGCGGCCGCGACCGCGATGCGGTTCGCGTGCGCGCAGGTGCTGCCTGTGATGGACGGCGACCGCCTCATCGGGTTGCTCCCCTGGACGCGGGTGCTCGCCGCGGTCGTGGGGGAGCCCGCGCGCGTCGAGCGTGCGACGGCCGCGTCATAGGCAAGAGACTCGTAGGCGAGAGAGGAGAAGGAGCCATGCACTGGCACACGTATCGGGCCCTCAACGACGAACACCTCGGGGCGCTCAGGAGCGAGGCGCTCCGCGAGCGTCTCGCCATGGATGCGGCCGCCCCGCGTCATCGCGCGGCGGCGCTTGGGCGCATCGGGGAAGCACTCCGTCATTGGTTCGGCCGTCGCCCCGCGGCGCCGCTGCCGGCGTGCGGCGACGCCGCGGTGCCGAACCACACCGGCTGCGACTGAGCCGCGGCGGCCGCAGCGGTCGCCGGCTACACCGGTCCACCGCGATTCGCCGCGTTGCCGGATGCTCCGAGGGACCCCGTGGGGTATGAAGTAGAGTGGATGCGCAGTAGCGCGCAAGCAGGAACGTCGCGCAGCCACGGTCGTATGCCTTCCGCGGAGGTCTCCTCGGCGCCATGGGTGATATCCGGGACACTGCACCGGCCGGTAGTATAACCGCTGCGCGGGTCCTGCCGCGCGTCGTCATCGAACACGTCTCCCCCGAGGTCGACGACGGTCTGTTCGCGATCAAGCGTGTCCCCGGCGAGACGGTCGTCGTGGAAGCGGACATCTTTGCCGACGGCCACGACGTCGTCGCCGCGGCCCTGGACCATCGCCGGGAGGACGCCGGCGAGTGGACGGCATCCGCGATGAGGCCGCTCGGCAACGACCGCTGGCGCGCCGAATTTGTCGTGGATTCCCCGGGGCGGTACCGTTACACACTGCGCGGCTGGGTGGACGAGTTCGCGACGTGGGCTCGCGACCTCCGCCGGCGCGTGGAGGCGGAGCAGGACGTCACGGTCGATCTCGGAATCGGGGCGGCCCTCGTGCGCGCGGCGGCGCGGCGCGCACGTCGCAGCGACGCGGCGGCGCTCGCGCGGGAGGCGGCCGTGCTGGAGCGCGGCGGGGATGCGGCGATTCATCGCGCGCTGTCGGAGGAGCTCACGGCCCTCATGGCGCGGCATTGCGACCACGAGCGCGCAGCGCGCTACGGCAAAGAACTCGCTGTTCAGGTGGATCGCGCCCGGGCGAGATTCGGCGCCTGGTACGAGCTGTTTCCGCGGTCGTGCGCGCCGACGCCGGGACGGCACGGTACGTTTGCCGACGTCGAGGCCACGTTGCCCTACGTGGCCTCGTTGGGGTTCGACGTGCTCTACCTGCCCCCGATCCATCCGATCGCGTACCGCTTCCGCAAAGGGAGGAACAACTCCGAGACCGCCGCACCGGATGACCCGGGCAGCCCGTGGGCGATCGGCGGGCCGGAGGGCGGACACACGGCGGTCCACCCGCAACTCGGCACGCTGGCGGACTTCGAGCGGCTGGTCGGCGCGGCGCGCCGGCACGGCCTCGAGATCGCGCTCGACCTGGCGTTTCAGTGCTCGCCCGACCACCCCTACGTGACGGAGCACCCCGAGTGGTTCCGCCGGCGGCCGGATGGCACGATCCAGTATGCCGAAAACCCGCCGAAGAAATACCAGGACATCTACCCGTTCGATTTCGACACCGCGGACTGGCGGGCGCTGTGGGAGGAGCTCCGCCGCGTGGTCTGGTTCTGGATCGGGCGCGGCGTGCACATCTTTCGCGTCGACAATCCGCATACCAAGCCGTTCGCGTTCTGGGAGTGGCTGATCGGGACCACACAGCGCGAGCATCCGGACGTCGTGTTTCTCTCCGAGGCGTTCACGCGGCCCAAGGTGATGTACCGGCTCGCGAAGCTCGGGTTTACCCAGTCGTACACATACTTCACGTGGCGGAACACGCGCGCCGAGCTGGAGGCGTACTTCACGGAGCTCACGCAGACGCCGGTGCGGGAATACTTTCGCCCGAACCTGTTCGTCAACACCCCGGACATCCTGCACGCCTACCTCCAGGACGGAGGACGCCCGGCGTTCATCGCGCGCGTGGTGCTCGCCGCGACACTCGGCGCGAACTACGGCGTCTACGGACCGGCGTTCGAGCTGTGCGAGCGCCGGCCGATCGCGCCGGGCAGCGAGGAGTACCTGGACTCGGAGAAGTACCAGCTCCGCCACTGGGATCTCGACCGGCCCGACAGCCTCCGGGACGTGATCGCGCGCCTGAACGCCATTCGGCACGCCCACCCGGCGCTGGCCGCCGATTGGACCCTGCACTTCCACGGCATCGACAACCCCGAACTGATCTGTTACAGCAAGACCGGTCCGGACGGCGACGTCGTGCTCGTCGTGATCAACCTGGATCCGCATCGCGTCCAGCGCGGGTGGACGGCGCTCGACCTCGGCGCCCTCGGCCTGTCGCCGGATGCGCCCTACGCCGCGCACGATCTGCTGAGCGGCGGCCGGTTCGGCTGGCAGGGGCCGCGGAACTACGTGGAGCTGGACCCGGCCGCCCTGCCCGCGCACGTGCTCCACCTCCGGCCGGGGGAGGTGCCGTGAGCGCCCGTCCCCGCCGGCCGCGGCGGGCGGGCGGCGACCAACCGGCGGACCCGACCTGGTTCAAGGACGCGATCATCTACGAGGCGCACGTCCGCGCGTTCTGCGACAGCGACGGCGACGGCATCGGCGACTTTGCCGGCCTCGTGGAAAAGCTCGACTACGTGCAGGATCTCGGCGTGACGGCGCTGTGGATTCTGCCGTTCTATCCGTCGCCGCTGCGCGACGACGGCTACGACATCGCCGCGTACACGGCGATTCACCCCGCGTACGGTACGCTGCGCTCCTTCCGCACGTTCATGCGCGAAGCGCACCGGCGGGGCCTGCGGGTCATCACGGAGCTCGTCCTCAATCACACATCGGACCAGCACCCGTGGTTTCAGCGCGCCCGCACCTCCCCGCCGGGCAGCCGCTGGCGCAACTTCTACGTGTGGAACGACACCACGGACCGGTACCGCGATGCGCGGGTGATCTTCAAGGACTTCGAGCCCTCCAACTGGGCGTTCGATCCCGTCGCGGGCGCCCACTACTGGCACCGCTTCTACTCGCACCAGCCGGATCTGAACTTCGACTCGCCGGACGTCCGGCGCGAGGTCCTGCGCGTCGTCTCGTTCTGGCTCGACCAGGGCGTGGACGGGCTCCGGCTGGACGCCGTGCCGTACCTGTACGAGCGCGAGGGGACGGTCTGCGAAAACCTCCCCGAGACCCATGCGTTCCTGCGCGAGTTGCGCGCGTACGTCGACGCGCGCTACCCGGACCGCATGCTGCTCGCGGAGGCCAACCAGTGGCCGGAGGACGCGATCGCCTACTTCGGTGCGGGCGATGAGTGCCACATGGCGTACCACTTCCCGCTCATGCCGCGGTTGTTCATGGCGATCCGGATGGAGGACCGCTTCCCGATCATCGACATCCTGGCGCAGACGCCGTCGATCCCGGAGACGTGCCAGTGGGCGCTGTTCCTGCGCAATCACGACGAGCTCACGCTGGAGATGGTGACCGACGAGGACCGCGACTACATGTACCGGGTGTACGCGGAGGACCCGCACGCGCGGATCAACCTCGGGATCCGCCGGCGCCTGGCGCCTCTGCTCGGCAACCACCGGCGCCGCATGGAGCTGATGAACGGCCTGCTGTTCTCGATCCCGGGCACGCCGCTCGTGTACTACGGGGATGAGATCGGCATGGGCGACAACATCTACCTCGGCGACCGCAACGCCGTGCGCACGCCGATGCAGTGGAGCGCCGATCGCAACGCCGGCTTCTCGCGCGCCAACCCTCAGCAGCTCTACCTGCCGGTCGTGATCGACTCGGAGTACCACTACGAGACGGTCAACGCGACCGCGCAACAGGGCAACACGCACTCGCTCTTGTGGTGGATGAAGCGCCTCATTGCGCTGAGAAAACGCTACAAGTGCTTCGGCCGCGGCACGCTGGAGATGCTGGCGCCGGACAACCGCAAGATCCTCGCGTTTCTACGCCGGTACGAGGACGAGCGCGTCCTGGTCGTCGCCAACTTGTCGAGGTTTGTGCAGCCGGTGGAGCTCAACCTGGCCGCGTTTCGCGGCATGGTGCCGGTGGAGTTGTTCGGCCGGACGGAGTTCCCGCCGATCGGCGAGCTGCCGTACTTCCTCACGCTCGGCCCGCACGCGTTTTACTGGTTCGCGCTCGAGCCGCAGCGGGCGGTAGGGGTCGCGGGCGCGGCCGTCCCCGGGCCCGACGCGTCCGAGGTGCGGCCGCCCGAGATTCCGGTCCCGGGCGCGCGCGGCTGGGCGGGCGTCTTCGAGGGGACGGCTCGGTCCCGGCTGGAGGACGCGTTCGCCGCGTACCTGCCGGGACGCCGGTGGTTTGGGGGAAAAGCGCGCCGGCTTCGGTCCGTGGCGATCCGGGAAACCGTGCGCATGCCGTACGGCGCGGGCGACGCCGCGTACATGGCGTTTATGCAGCTCCAGTACGCGGAGGGCGACCCGGACGTGTACGCGCTACCGCTCGTCTTTGCGACCGGCGAGCGGGCGCAGCAGTTGCTGCGGGATCCCGCCCGCGCGGCGATCGCACGGCTGCGCGTCGGCGCGGACGGGGAGGAGGGCGTGCTCTACGACGCGCTGCTGGAGCGCGAATTTTGCGGCAGCCTGCTGGACATGATCCGCCGCCGCCACCGTCTCCGCGGGGCGCACGGAGAGATGGCCGCGACCGCGACGCACGTCCTGCGGCGGATCCTCGGCGACGGCGTGCCGCCGGACCCCGCGCCCGTCAAGGCGGAGCAGAGCAATACGTCCGTGCTGTACGGAGATCGCGGGATCCTCAAGCTGTTCCGCCGGCTCGAGCCGGGGCGCAATCCCGACCTGGAGATCGGCACGTTCCTCACGGAGCGCGCGGCGTTTCCCCACACTCCGGCGGTGGCCGGCGCGATCGAGTACCGGCCGCTCCGCGCGGAACCGGTGACGCTGGCCGTCTTGCAGCAGTTCGTCCCGAACGAAGGAGACGCGTGGACGTACACCCTGGACGCGCTCGACCGCTACTGCGAGCATGCGCTCGGGCAGCACGCCGAGGGCACCGCCGAGGACGGTGCGCCGCCGGACGCGCAGGCGCTCGCGCTGGCGGCGGAGCCGCTTCCGGAGGCCGTCACCGCCCGCATCGGCGAGTACCTCCAGCGGGCCGAGCTGCTGGGACGGCGCACGGCCGAGCTGCACCGCGCGCTCGCGTCCGATGCAACCGACCCGGCCTTTGCGCCCGAGCCGATGACGGCGTCGACCCAGCGGTCGCTGTACCAGGCCGGGCGCGCCCTGACGCAACGGATACTCCCGGTACTGCGGCGGAGCGTGCGCACGCTGCCCGACGACGCGCGCGATCCGGCCGAGCGCGTGCTGGAGGCAGAAGCGGCGCTGCTGGGTCGGTTCCAGCTGGTGCTCGACCGCAAGCTCACGGGCATGCGCATCCGCTGCCACGGCGACTATCATCTCGGCCAGGTGCTGTACACGGGCCGGGACTTCGTCATCATCGATTTCGAAGGCGAGCCGGCCCGCACACTCACGGAGCGACGGATCAAGCGACCCGCGCTGCGTGACGTCGCCGGCATGCTGCGGTCCTTTCACTACGCCACGCACGCGGCGCTTCAGGCTCAGGTCGAGCGCGGGGCGGTATCGGAGCATCCCGCCGCGGTGCCGTTCCTGGAAGCGCGCCTGGCGTACTGGCGGCGGTGGATTTCGGCGGCCTTCCTGCGCGGGTATCTCGAGACGGCTGGCGACGCGGCGTTCCTGCCCCGGACCCGGGAGGAGACCGGGCTGCTGCTCGACGTCCACCTGTTAGAGAAATCCGTGTACGAGTTGGGCTACGAGCTGAACAACCGCCCGGCATGGGTGCGGATCCCGCTGGAGGGCATCCTCGAGCTCCTGGCGGGCCCGGCGTAATGGTCCTGGACGGCGGGCCCGCGCCGCCGCTCGGCGCCGCGCATCTCGGCGATGCCGGGACGCGGTTTCTGGTCTGGGCGCCTGCCGCGTCCGCCGTGCGGCTGCGTCTTGCGGGGCCGCCCGCGCGGGATGTCGCGATGCGCCCGCGCGCATCCGGGTACTACGAGGCGGTCGTCGAGGGCGCGGGGCCCGGCACCCGGTACTGGTACTGTCTCGACGAGGGCCCGGCGCGGCCCGACCCGGCGTCCCGCTTCCAGCCGGAGGGCGTCCACGGGCCGTCGGAGGTCGTGTCCGAGGCGTTTCCCTGGGCCGACGCGGCGTGGCGGGGCCGGCCGCTCGCGCAGTACGTCATCTACGAGCTCCACGTCGGCGCGTTCACACCCGAGGGTACGTTTGACGCCGCGATCCCACGGCTCGATGCGCTCGCGGCAGCCGGCGTGACCGCGGTCGAGATCATGCCGGTGGCGCACTTCCCGGGCGAGCGCAACTGGGGGTACGACGGCGCCTATCTCTTCGCCGTGCACGGCGCGTATGGCGGCCCGGCGGGATTCAAACGATTTGTGGACGCGTGTCATGCGCGCGGCCTCGCGGTCGTGCTCGATGTCGTGTACAACCACTTCGGGCCCGAGGGCAGCTACGTGGGCGAGTTCGGGCCGTACTTCACGGACCGGCACCACACGCCGTGGGGCGCGGCCGTCAACTTCGACGGGCCGCACAGCGACGGCGTGCGCCGGTTCTTCATCGAGAACGCGCTCCGGTGGATCGACGAGTTCCACGTCGACGCGCTCCGGCTCGACGCCGTGCACGCGATCATTGACCAATCGGCGGAGCCGTTTCTGGCGCAGCTCGCGGACGCGGTCCACGCGCAGGCCGCGCGGTGCGGCCGCTTGGTGTATGCGATCGCCGAGAGCAACCTCAACGACCCCCGGCTCGTCCGGCCCGGGGCGCGCGGGGGCTATGGGCTGGACGCCCAGTGGAGCGACGATCTGCATCACGCGCTGCACGCCGCGCTCACGCCGGAGCGGGCGGGCTACTACGCCGACTACGACGGCGTGGCCGACCTCGGTCGCGCGCTTGCGGACGGGTTCGTCTACGCGGGCCGGTACTCGCCGTACCGGCGCCGCCGGTACGGCGCGCCGTGCGGCGATCTCGGCGGGCACCGGTTCGTCGTCTGCACGCAGAATCATGACCAGGTCGGCAACCGCGCGCTCGGCGACCGGCTGACGCGGTTGGTCTCGTTCGAGGCCCTCAAGGCCGCGGCCGGCGTGATGCTCCTGTCCCCGTACGTGCCGCTCTTGTTCATGGGCGAGGAGTACGGTGAACCGGCACCGTTCCAGTACTTCACGAGCCACTCGGACGGGGCGCTCGGCGAGGCCGTCCGGCAAGGACGGCGCGCGGAGTTCGAGGCATGGGGCGGCGCGGACGAGGTGCCGGATCCGCAAGACCCGGCGACGTTCTTCCGGTCAAAGCTCACGTGGGAGATGCGGGAGCGCGGCCACCATCGGGCGCTGCTCGACTTCTACACCGAGCTGCTGCGTCTGCGGCGCATCGTGCCGGCGCTCACCGCGCTCGACCGTGAGGCCACGCGCGTCCACGTTCGGGAGGAGCAGCGCCTGCTCGTGATGCACCGGTGGCACGGCCGCAGCCATGCCGTGGCGGCGTTCAACTTCGGCGACGCGACGCTGGAGACATCGCTCTCCGTGCCGCCGGGGCGGTGGATCGTCCTCCTCGAATCGTCGGACGCGCGCTGGGGCGGTCCCGGCCGCGTCGTGCCGCCGGCCGTCGAGTCGAACGGCCTGGCCGCGCTGCGCCTCGGGCCCGCGGCGTTTGTGCTTCTCGCCTGCGAGCGGGGTGGCACCAAGCGGCAGCCGGCCTGAGGCGGCACGTAAAATGATGCGACGCAGCTGTGAGCATCGCGGGCGTCGACCAACGCCCGCTTCGGCCAGGCCCGTCCGGCTCGTATGCGGTCGTTGCACATACGAGATGAGGCATTAGGAGCAACAAGGGGCGCCCAAAATGGTATGGTCGTGGAGCGGGGGAGTGGCTATTTCCCGGCTCACGGCGTTTGCGTAGGGTGGTAAGCAGTGTGTGCCATCGCCTCCCAATGAGGTGGGGAGGGAGGATGACCGGAGCATGAGCGTGCCAAGCGTGGCCCGCACCAAGGTGAGGCGGCATCCCGAGCGCGGCCAGTACGATCGCGCCACGATCGACGCGATCCTGGACGAGGCGCTGATCTGCCACGTCGGGTTCGTCGTGGATGGCCAGCCCTATGTAATCCCGACGATCCACGCCCGCGCCGGCGACCACGTCTACGTCCACGGTTCCGCGGCGTCACGCATGCTGCGTACCCTCGGCACCGGCGTAGCCGCGTGCCTCACCGTGACCCTGTTGGACGGGCTCGTTCTGGCGCGGTCCGGCTTCAGCCATTCCATGAACTACCGCTCGGTGGTCGTGGTCGGGCTCGCGACGGAGGTCACGGACGAAGCCGAGAAGCTCGCCGCGCTCGAGGCGATCGTGGAGCACGTCGTGCCGGGACGCTGGGCCGAGGCGCGCCTCCCGAACGAGGTGGAGATGCGCCAGACGAGCGTGCTACGCATGCCGCTCGACGAGGCGTCGGCGAAGATTCGCACCGGGCCGCCGAAGGACGCGGAGGACGATCTCGGGCTGGGCGTCTGGGCCGGCGTGATTCCGCTCTCCCTCGTGCCCGGGGCGCCGGTCGCGGATCCGCAGCTCCGGGACGGCATCGCGCCGCCGGAGTACGCGCGGTCGTATCGCGTGGAGGGACGGCGCCGGGCCGGGCGTTAGTACCTCATCGCTAAGATGCGACAACAGACAACGGTAGAAGGGACCGAGTGGATCTGGCCGGACGTCCTGGCCCACGCCGTAGGCGGCGGTGTTGGTCTCGGCCCCCATGAATCGAATCCAATGAGGGCCTCGACCCCTCCGGCGGCTTGGGCCGCCTCCGGTCGACGCCCGCGCTGGGCGCATGTGCGTGGCCTCGCCCTGCATGCGCTCCGGACGAACCGAACGAACGGATGTGTCAGGCGGCGTGCGTGGAGCGGAGGTCAGGTCCACCCGGCTCCAACCCTTGCGAAAATGCCGCAACTGCACACGGCCACCGCGTCCGCGGGCGGCGTCGGCTCGAAGCCGAGAGTTGCAGAACCGGGCGCGTGACCGCGCTCTTAGAGAGTTACCCGTGGTTACCCGTGAGCGCGCCGTTACGTGGACACGCGAAACAACACGCCGAGGATGTAGGTGGCGCCGCCCACGATCACGCCGGCCACCGTCATCTCCAGGCCGGAGGCCCACCAGGTCCGCAGGGTAAACAGCGACTTGGCCGCGCCCACGAGAAAATGCGCGACCAATGATATGACCGCGGCCCAGATCACACCCGCGGTGCCGGTGAGCCAGAAAAACGGTAGGACCGGTACAAATGCGCCGACGCCCGTGCTGATGCCCGCCGCGATGCCGGCCTGGACCGGGTTCCCGCCCTCAACGGCGCCGCCCAGCTCCTCGGCGACGAGCGCCTGCAGCATCGCGTCCTCGTTGCCGCCCAGTCGCGCGGCCAGCTCGTCCGCATGCTCCTTGTCGAGTCCTTTGAGCTGATAGAAGAGCGAGAGCTCTTCCTGTTCTTCCGCAGGATTCTCGGCGACCTCTCGCCGCTCACCCTCGACGTTGGCGGCCGCAACCTCCGCCGCGGAGCGTTCGGCGAGAAACGCGCCGACGGCCATCGAAAGCGCGGATGCGATCGCGCCCGCGAGGCCGGCGGTGAGCACGAAGCTCGATCCGCCGGTGGCGCCGGACACCCCGGCGACGATGCCGAAGACCGCGCCGAGCCCGTCGTTCGCGCCGTACACGGCGCCGGAGATCCAGCTGGTGCCCGTCTGGTGCCAGCGTTCCCGTCCCAGGATGCGGCGGAGGCGACCCGCCGGCGTCTCCGCGCCCGGGGCCGCCGGTGCGCCCGCCCGCATGTCCTCCGCGGCGAGCGCGTGAGAGCGCTCCTCTTTCCTGAGGCGCACAAGCAGCTCGTCCGTGGCGGTGTCCCCCGTCGGGCTCCCGTAGACGCCCTCGACTTCATCGTCTTCGAGAGACTCCCGCCAGGCGAGCACCTTTTCCACCGGCGCAAGCCGGATCTGCAACCGGGTCCAGAGCGGAAGCCGCACGGTCGACGGGTCGGGGATGGCGGCACCCAGCTCCCGCAGGCGCGCCTCGATGCGCGCCCGGTGGCCGCCCTCCGCGTCCGCCATCCGCCGAAGCACCTCGGCGCGCTTGGGATCGCGCTCACGGGCCGCGAGCACCTCGTACGCGGCGCGGGCCTGGATCTCGCCGCGCCATGCGGTCAACAGGCGGGTGACCGCGGCCTGTGAGTTGGACTGCACGCGTGTCTCCGGCGGGGTCATGCTCGCAGCTCCTTTCGACCGCATCGCTCATTCGCCGAGCCGCCGCCGGCCTCCTCGGCGGCCGCGCCGCCTCGGCCCAACGTGTGCGTCCACGCTAGCCGTGCTCGCCACCGTGCCCGACGCCTGCGCCGGCTGCTAGTGCATGATCCCGTATGTGCGACGAGTGTAGTCGGGCCGGGCGGGCCTGGCCGGACGTCCTGGCTCACGCCGTAGGCAGCGGTGTTGGTCTCGGCCCTCATGAATCCAATGCAACGAGGGGCTCGACCCCTCCGGCGGCTTTACGCCGCCTCCGGTCGACGCCCGCGATGCGCACAGCTGCGTAGTATCACTTCACTTGCGCTGCGGACCAAGCGAAAGGCACGGCATTGGTCAGGCGTCGGGCGCTTTGGCTCGCGCCGCAGGCATAGTGGAGCGGAGGACAGGTCCGCCCGGCACCAGGCCTTGTCGAAGTAATGCGATGACGCACTCAGTCGCGCTCGGCGCCGCGGACCTCCGCGCGCGTCGTGTGTGTCCACGCTTGCCCGGGAGCGAGGCGCAAGGGCCAGCGCAGGTACAGCGCCGCGCCCTGGAAGTTTTTCTCGAAGCCGCTCTCGGAGTTGTTGATCGTGAACAGCGGCACCGTCCATACCGCGGCCGGGATCGACGTGGTTAGGGTGACGACCAGGCCCGAGTGCCGCTCCTCGACGCGCACCGCGTCCCGCGGGCCGAGCGACATCGGGACGTAGAGCGACCGCGGCGTCCCGCCGTCGTCGGCCACCACTTCCTCCGGCGTGCCGAACACGCCGAGATCCCACTCCTCGGCCAGCACCACATCCAGCGGCGCCGCGCCGCTCCAGCGCGCACCGACTGTATGGAGGAGCGCCCGCTGCCGCGCGGCCAACCGGAGCGTCCGCTCCACCGCGGCCTCGCCGCCCGCGAGCGATGCCGTGCGGGTCACCACCACGCCGGCGGTCCCCGCGTCCCGCTCGAGCCGGTAGCGGTACGGGCCACAAGCGAAGGCGCCGAGCTGCTGCGCGGCCGATCCGCACATCTGGTCGAGCGTGGTGTCCGGCGGGAGCACGTGGACGCGCACCGCGCCGCGTTCGATGCGATCGTACACGAGCCAGCGGGTGAGGTCCTCCGCCGCGTCGCCGCCGGCGCCGCGCAGCGCCTCATGGTAGGCTTCGGGGCGCCGGGTCATGACGTTGCCGAGATGCCGGCCGGACGGCCGGTCGTGCCACTCGACGACGGTGCCGCCTCGCAGGGGGCTGAGCGTGCACACCATGGCGTCGGACGCGAGACGGATGTCCGGGCGCCCGTCGCCGTCTAGATCCTCGCACTCCGCTTCCGCGTAGCCGTCCGCGTGGCGGGCTCGATCCGCCAGCGCCTCGGCGGCAATCAGGTGCCCGAACGTCGCCGTGCGGATATGCGGTAGATAGACGCCGCCAAACACGCCGTGCCAGTACGGGCAGTTGCACTCGCCCGCCCAGAGGTGGTTCAGCGCTTGGTCGCGCTGCTCTCCCGGAGGCATGGCATGGATCTTGCGGCCGGCGCGGAGGCTCAGGTAGTGCATCGTGCTGACCTCGCCGTACTTCACGAGGAAGTGCCGCCAAAACCCGCCGCGTACGAACGGCACGAGCTGCTCGCGCGCGGCGGTTCCGAGTTCGCTCCGGACCGATGCCAGCCGCGCGGCCGCGCCCGGTGCGAGCGCCCACTCCGCCATCTCGTCGTACGTCGCGGTCGGAAGGTAGATCCGGCCGGCCGCGGGCCGCGTCCGCCGGTACTCGCCCGGCGGCACGAGATCGAGCCACGGCGTCTCCTCGAGCGCGTCGAAGAATCGCTCGATCCAGCCGCGCGTCCAGCAGAGCGCGTGCGTCTCCGGCCACAACCCGAACTTCTCCCCGTCGTCTCCCATGAGGGCGAGGTCCAGCGGCGCCTCCCGTCCTTCGGGCGTCACGTCCGCCTCGGCGAGCGTGCGAAGGTAGGCGACCACCTCCTCGGGATCGGCCCACGGGATGAGGTAGCGCAGGCGGCGGAGGCTCGGAAAGACGGCGAGTAGCGCGCCTTCTTCCTCCGTCACGTAGTACCCGAGCAGTTGCGTGTCGTCGAGCCCGACCGCATGAAAGTGGGCGTCGTCCACGACGGTATAGGCGACGCCGGCTTCGTGGATCGGCCGGGCGAGGTGGGGCTCCCACACGCGCTCGGCCAGCCAGAGGCCGTCCGGTGTGCAGCCAAACCGCTCGACGACGGCCCGCGTCAGCTTTTCGATCTGCCCGCGCTTGTCGGCATCCGGGATGATCGCGAGAATGGGCTCGTAGTATCCGCCCGTGAGCACCTCGATCTGCCCGCGCCGGGCCAGCGCGCGCACCCGGGCGAGGAGCTCCGGCCGGTGCACGCCGAGCCAATCCAGGAGCGGGCCGGTGTAGTGGAGCGCGAGGCGGGTGCGCGGGTGCCGCTCGAGGGCGGCCACCATGGGCTCGTACGCGAGGTCCGTCGCCCGGGCGAAGACGTGGTCGAAGTTGCCGACCGGCTGATGATTGTGGATGACGAGGGCGAGCACAAGACGGTGCATTGTACAGGGGTTGAGTGCCGCTGCCGGTGATCCCTTCCGCGCCTCAGGCTGGGTGCGCGCTGTGGAGCACGTGCCACAGGAACGGCCCGCGATCCAGGGCGAGCTCTCCATCGATCGTCGCGGCGGCGCCCGTGAGCACGTCGGTCCAGCGCCGGCCGGTGAGGCCGTTGGGCAACGGTACCCGCGTGTCCGCCCATCCGCCGCCGCGCGCCAGCGTGTACGGAAAGCGGGGGACGGCGACGAGGAGCGCCTCGTCGCCGGCCTCGCGCGCAAACGCAATCGCGTGCTCGGCGCGCGCGCCGAGCGCGTCCAGGGACCGGTAGCCGCCCGCAAACGGGCCGGGCCGGTCTCGCCGGAATCGCAGGAGGCGCGCGGTCGCGTAGAGCTTCACCCGCGCGTCGGCGTCCTCGATCCAGCCCGCGAGCACCTCCGGGTCCGGCGCCGCGAGGAGCGGCTCGAGCGACTCCAAGAGGCGTGCGCGGAGCGCGAAATCCACCGGGCGCCGGTTGTCGGGGTCCACGAGGGAGTCATCCACGATCTCGGTCCCCTGGTAGAAATCCGGCACCCCGGGCGACGTCGTCTTGAGCACGAGCTGGCTCATCGCGTTGGCGAGGCCGATCCGCGCGGCCACGCGCGCGAGCGGCTCGACCGCCCGGGCGACCCGGGCGTCCGCGGTCATGCCGCGCACGAACCGCTCCAGGTCCGCCTCGTACGCCGCGTCGGGGTTGATCCAGCTCGTGCGCCGTTTCGCCTCGCGCGACGCCTTGAGGAGGTAGGCGGCGAGGCGGTCCGCCAGCGTGGCGCGGTCGGCGCCGGCCCACAGCGGGACGAGCGTTTGATAGTAGAGAAACTCATCCGCGCGCGACGGCCCGCGCCGGCCGCGATATCGCCGGGCGACACGGGAGAGCGCGCCCACGGTCCGCCGCCACTCGTCCGGCGCTTCGGCCAGGGCGAGCATGCGCATACGGGTGTCCTCGCCGCGCTTGTGGTCGTGCGTCGCGGTGGCGAGAAGCGTTCGCGGATACCGGAGCGCTCGGTAGCGGGCGCGGGCGTGAAAGGCCTGCAGCGTCAGCCCGAACCGGTCCGGATCACCGCCCACCTCGTTCAACGCGACGAACGGGATGTACCGGTAGAACGCCGTGTCCTCGACGCCCTTGGCCGTCACGGGCGCCGTGTACTGCTGGAAGCGACCGATCCATTCCGCCCATGTCGGCACGCGCGAGGGCGACGTGGGGTCCGTCAGCACCTGCGCGACAAAGGCGTACACGGTGGGCTCGCCGCCGGGGTTGCGCTGGCGCGCGACCTGCGCCGCTTCGCGGATCACGGCCGTGGCGTCCTCCCGATCGTGCGGCAGATAGGTGCGGTAGCGGGGGAACACCGCGACGATCTCGGCGAGCGCTCCCCGCAGCGCATCCAACGTGAAGTCCCGGGTGTGATAGTCGGCTTCGGAGATGCGGTCCAGCCCGTGGGCGAGCCGCGCGAGCTCACCGGCGAGCGACGTCTCCATGACGAGCCGTTTTGCCTCGTGCACCGCCGACCGGTACGGCTGCCGCAGGCCGGTGAATATGCGGTATACTCGCTCCACGCCGATGCGCCCGCCCGGGTACGTCAGCACCTGCAGCGCGTCGTTCAGGAAGTCGTAGCCGACCGTGCCGTCGACGGGCCACGAGTCCGGCAGCGTCTCGCCGTGTGCCAGGATCTTCTCCACCCAGATCGCGGGCACGCCGAGGTCGCGGAGCGCCGCGAGATAGGCGTGCGGGTTGAACAGGCCGTCCACGTGGTCGATCCGTACGCCGTCGACCCCGGGGCGCGACACAAGATCCGCGAGGAGCCGGTGGCCCGCCTCGAACACGTCGGGCCGCTCCGTACGCAACCCGATCAGCTCGTTGATGTCGAAGAAGCGGCGATAGTTGATCTCGTGCGAGGCGGTCTGCCAGTAGGAGAGCCGCCAGTGCTGGCGCTCCAAGATCGCGTGGAGATCGGCGCCGCGGATGCTGTCGAGGTCGAGCGGTGTGGCGGCGGCCGCCGCGGCAAGCCGCTGCTGCGCGGCGTCCGCGCCGGCACGATCGTCGGGCCCAAGCTGCCGGAACTCGTCCGCGAGCGTCTGGAGCGCCTCCCGCGCATCGGCGCCCTGCATTCGCGGGAGGACCGCAACCAGCACATCCGCGTAGGTCGCCGGAGCCAGGGCGAAGCGGTTGCCGCCGTAGAGGGCAAAGACGGCGCCGTCCTCCATGCCCAGCGTGATCTCGCCCCCGTCGAGCGCCTCCCCGTATGGACGCGCGAGGCGCGGGAGGAGGATGCGCCCGCGCAACTCCGGCTTGAGGGGATCCCAGTCGATGTCGAAGTGCGGCGCGTACGGGGAGAACGGGCCGTAGGCGAGGACGTCCTGCCACGAGGCGTTGCCCGGCCCCGCGTACGCGTGGTTCGGGACGAAATCGAGGATCAGGCCCAACCCCGCGCGCTGCGCGTCGTCCACGAGCTGCCAGAACGCGTCCGCGCCGCCGAGCTCGTCCCGGATACGGTTGTGGTCGACGACGTCGTACCCGTGCGTGCTGCCTGGGCGCGCCTCGGTGATCGGGGAGAGGTAGAGGTGGCTGACCCCGAGCCGGCGGAGATACTCGAGCGGCCGGCGGGCGTCGTCGAACCCGAAGTCGGGCTCGAGCTGCAGGCGATAGGTAGCGACCATCTGCGGCCGGTTTGTTCCGGCGTTCACGGATCGACGCCTCCTCGGTGGGTCAGCTGCGGTTCAGGCTTGCGCCCGCGCGCCTGGTCAGTGCCCCTGGGTCGTGCTCTGGATCGCCGTCCCCAGGACGGATTGGACCGTTGCGCCCGGTGCGATGGTGCTCGTCACGGCGCCGCACAGGTCTCCGGGGTACCCGTTTGCGCCGGAGAAGATGCCGATGAGATTACCGCTGGACGCGTCGAGGACGGGCGCTCCCGGTGCCCCGCACCCGTGCTCCCACACGTAACGGCCGCCCGGTCCCTGGGTCACGGCGCCGGCCTCGAGGCTGGGCGTCACGGTGTCGCTTGTGAGGAAGACCCATGACACCGCGCGCAGTTGGGGACCTGCGGCGGCCACCTTGCACGCGGGGCAGAGATCGGCATACGAGTCCGGTCTCACCGATGGATCGAACTGGGCCACGACGACGGCGATGTCCTCGGTATTGTTCCAGATCAGCGCGGTCATCGCCGCGTCCGGTCCCCGTCCGAATCGCACCGTGACCCGAACGCCGTAGTCTGCAAGCGGCGTGCCGTTGGCCAGCGGCCGGAGCGACAGATCCGCGATGCAGTGCTTCGCCGTCGCCACGTACGCGTACGGCGGCCGAACCTCGGCCACGTATCCCTGGCACACCGCGTTCTTTGCGGTGGTCGGGTTCACGATGAACACTTGTGCGGCGATCGCGCGGAGCAGTTCCGAGGGCGCCGGCTGCGCCGCGGCCGCGGCGGGAGCGAGGGCCACGAGGAGCGCGATCAGGACGTGGGGCACCCCCGGCTTGGGCCCGCGGGCGCGGCCCGCACGCGTGATACTGACCATGCTCCTATTGTTCCCTGCTTTCGTCCCCGCCGCCCGGGCGAGCCGTCTCGCCCGTTCGCGTCCGGATACGCGAGGCCGCGCCGTCAGTCGGCCGGCGCGCCGCCCGACACCGTCCCCGCGCTGTGCGCGTAGACGCTCCCGCCCGGCATGAACAGCAGGACCGCGGCGAGCCCCAGCGCGACCATCACGAGTCCGAGGACAAACGTGCCGTGCACCGCCTGCGCCAGCGCCAGGCGGACCGCTTCGTGCACGGACGGCGCCAGATGCCGCTCGAGCGCGGGATCGAGCAGGACGCCGGGATCGGCAAGACCCGCGGGCCCGAGGGACATCTCCGCCCCGGCGGCGCGCAGACGCGCCTCCAGGATCCCGACGAGGACCGCGCCTTGGGCGCTCACCCCGATCGCGCTTCCCATGTTGCGGCCGAAGACGTTGATGGATGTGACGAGGCCCCGAAGCGGCCGGTCGACGGCGCTCTGCATCGCGATCATGAACATCGTGGCGCTGAGCCCCATCCCCGCGCCGAGCACGACCATGTCCACGAACACGGTGGCGGTGGACGCGTGGTCGCTGAGAAGCGCAAGCAAGGCAAACCCCGCCGTCAGCAACGCCATGCCGCCGACGGTCACCGGGCGGTATCCCGCCTGAAGCGCGAGCCGCCCGCCGACGATGCTCGCGCCGGTCCAGACGACCATGAACGGCATCAGCGCCGCGCCCGCCGCGGTCGCGCTTGTGCCGATGACGCCCTGGACGTACAGCGGGATGTACGCGACCGCGCCGAACATCCCCACCCCGGTCAGAAACCCGCCGATGGAGCACACGGTCACGATGCGGTTGTCGAACAGGCTGAACGGGAGAAACGGCTGCTCGGTGCGCATCTCTACGCGGAGGAAGAGGACGAGCAACAGCGTGCTCAGACCGGCGAGCCCCACGCTCTGGAGCGACGCCCACGGGAACGCGCGTCCACCCCAGAACAGGAGCAGCAGCAACGCGATCGCGCTGCCGGACACGAGGCCGATGCCGGCGTAGTCGACCCCGCCCTCCCGCGTCACAGGGCGCTCGCGGAACGCGAACGCGATGATCAGCGTGGCCACCAATCCCGCCGGCGCGTTCAAGAAAAAGATCCAACGCCATGACGCGTGGTCCGTCAAAAACCCGCCCACGAGCGGTCCCACGATCGCCGCCAGGCCCCAGACGCCGCTAAACAGTCCCTGAATGCGGAGGCGTTGCTCGATCGGAAAGAGGTCGGCGATGATCGTCAACGCGATCGGCAGCACGGCGCCGCCCCCGATCCCCTGGATGAGCCGGAACAGCACGAGCGCGCCCATCGACCGCGCCACGCCGCAGAGCAGCGACGCCCCGATGAACGTCAGGATGCCGATGAGGTAGATTCGCTTGCGGCCATACAGGTCGGCCAGCCGGCCGAAGATCGGCGTCGTCACCACGAACGAGATCTGGTAGGCGGAAAAGACCCACGAATACAACGCGAATCCGCCGAGCGCTCCCACGATCGTCGGCATAGCCGTCCCCACCGCCGTTTGATCGATCGCGGCAAGAAACATCCCGAGCATCGCCGCCACCACGACGGCGGCGCGGCGCGTCACGAGAGGCTCCACCCCAGGCGGCCGGGCACCATGATGCCGCGGGGATCGTACGCGGCGCGCAGGCGCCGCATCAGCTCGAGGCCCCCGGGTTCCGCGCCCCAGATCGGAAGCGCCGCTTTGAGGGCGGCGGGCGCCGCTTCCACGACGGCGTATCCGCCCGCGCTGCGGGCAGCCTGGCCGAGCGCCTCGACGAGCGCCCCGCCCGCCGCGGCGCGCGCGGCCGCGTAGACGAGCCCGACGCCGGCGTGCGCGAGCACCGGCGCGGCGTCCCCACCGGCGGCCGCCGCGGCCCGCGCAAAGTCGGGCCAGCGCGCGATCGGACCCCCGGCACGGCACACGACCGCACCGGGGTGCGTCGCCGGCGACGGAAACTCAGCGACCGCCTCCCACAACGCGCGGTGCGGCTCGCCCTCGAGCACCTCCATGGCCCCACGGGCGCCGACGAGCGTGCGCATCTCGTTGACGTGGCGGACGCGGCTCTCCTCCAGGCCCTCGGCGAGGAGGAGGACGCCCCACGCGTGCGCGGGAGGCGCCGGAGCGCCCGCCGCGGCCGCGAGGCGGCGCAGGGCCGCGGCGTTTGCGGCTTCCATCGCCGACGGCAACAGGTACGACCGCATCACCGCCGTCGTCAGGTCGTGCGCCGCGGCCAGATCGGGCAGCGTGACCATCACCGTGAGCCCCGCTTCGGGCAGCGGCGAGATCTTGAAGGTGACCTCGGTGAGGATCCCCACCGCGCCCAGGCTGCCGATGAACAGCTTCGCGAGATCGTAACCGGCGACGTTCTTCACGACCTTGCCGCCGGCTTTGATCAGCTCGCCGGTCGGCAGCGCGGCGCGGATCCCGATCACCATGTCCCGAATCGCGCCCCACAGCAGCCGGCGCGGACCGTTCCGGTTCGCCGCGACGATTCCGCCCACGGTGGCCGCCGCCGCGCCGGGCGGATCGACCGGCAGCCACTGGCCGTGCTTCGCCAGCTCCGCCTGGAGATCGCGAAACGGAGTGCCGGCCCGCACCGCCACGACATAGTCCGCGGGCGTGTAGTCCGTGATGCCGCGGAGCCGGCCGGTCGCGATCACGAGATCGGCGCGGGACGGGACGCCGCCGAGGTGCTGGTGTGCGCCCGCGCCCCACGGTAAGACGCCGGCTCCGATCTCCCCCGCGGCCGCCAGCAGCGCCCCAGTCTCTTCCGGCGTGCCCGCCAACGCCACGGCGCCGGGCCGCACGCCGTCGACGGCGTAGCCGTCGCCCGGGGAGACACGCAGGTGCTCGTGCCCCACGATCTCCGCCGCGCGATCGGCCGGCGTCACGCTCATGCCGGAGCGGCGTCCGCGCCTTGCGATTCCTCGGCGGCCGCGTACGCCCGATCGAGCAGATCGATGAGGTGCCGTACCCGTACCGGCAGGCCGAGTGAGCGCGCGCCCGCGGCGAGTTGCAGCATGCACCCGGGATTGGGCGCCACCACGATCTCCGCGCCCGTGCGCGCCACCGCCTGCATCTTCTCGTCCAGGATGCGGCGAGAATAGCCGGGTTGGACCAGGTTGTAGACGCCGGCGCTCCCGCAGCAGCGATCGGACCCTTCCATCTCCACGAGCTCGAGCCCGGGAATGCTCCGCAGCAACTCGCGGGGCTGGCGGCGCACGCCCTGCCCGTGGACGAGGTGGCAGGGGTCCTGGTAGGTCACCCTGGCGCGCACGCCGCCGAGCCGGCCGGCGAGGCCGAGCTCCGCCAGAAACTCGGTGGCGTCCCGGCACAGCCGGCTGTAGGTCTCGGCGCGGTGCGCGTACCCGGGATCGTCACGAAAGAGGACGTGGTACTCCTTGCTCGCGGCGCCGCACCCCGCGGCGTTGATGATCACCGCGTCCACCCCTGCGCCGAGGAACGTCTCGATGTTGCGGCGGGCCATGCGCCGGGCCGCCTCCCGCTCGCCGTTGTGCACGTTGAGCGCTCCGCAGCATCCCTGGTCGCGGGGGACGACCACCTCGCACCCGTTTCGCTGCAGCACGCGGATCGTCGCGTCGTTGACGTCGCCGAACAGGAGGCTCATGACGCACCCGCTGAGCAGGCCGACGCGCGCACGCCGCTCGCCGCTCGCCGGATAGACCTCCTGCGACGGCGTGAAGAACCTCGCCGGTACCGGGGGCAGGAGCGCTTCCATCTCGGCGAGGCGCGGCGGGATGAGACGCAGGGTGCGGGCGAGCCTGCCGAGCCCGCTATGCTGGTACAGGCGCAGCAGCGCCGCGGCCGCCCGCAGGCGCGCCGGGAACGGCATCAACTGGCGCAACGCCGCGAGCGTCAGCCGGCGGACGAGCGGCGAGCCGGTGGGGCCGATCTCGGCGCGGGCGGCCTCGATGATCGTGCCGAACCGGACGCCCGCGGGGCAGGCGGTCTCGCAGGCACGGCAGCCGAGGCACACGTACATGTGCTCCTCGAAGCGCTCGTCGATCGGGATGCGTCCCTGCGCCGCGGCCTCGACGAGATGGATGCGGCCGCGGGGCGACTCCGTCTCGACGCCGAGCATCCGGTACGTGGGGCAGTGCTGGAGACAGAAGCCGCACTGGATGCATTTGTCGAGCTCCGGGATGGCGAGCCGCGGGATCGGTTGCGCGGCGAAGCCCTCCTGCGGGCCGGCGGCGTGACCGTGAACAGCCATTGGTATCGCTCCTTTGCTCAGCGGCGGGCGGCGCTGCGCGCTAATCCGTCACGGTCGAACGTCGGCGAAGGCCCGAGTGGGCCGGCCTGCCCTTCGCTTAGCGGGCCGACGCCCACCGAACTCTGGATAGCCACTTCGTCCGCCGTGCAAACGAAAATGCAGAGCGCAGATGCATGCATCGCGGGCGTCGAACGCCCGCGGCCTACGGCGTGGGCCAGGACGTCCGGACACGGCCGGCCGGCTCGTCTGCCATCGTCAAGCATGAATGCATGATTAGATCCACAGCCCCGATGCGGCGAGCCGGGGCGGGCGCCGCGTCAGCAGCTCCCCGCAGGACACCGGCGTCGGGAGCACCTTGAACGGATTCATGCGGTCGTTCGGATCGAACGCGGTCTTGAGCCGGCGCTGCGCCGCGAGGTCGGCCTCGGAAAAGATCCACGGCATGTAGTTGTTCTTCTCGAACCCGATGCCGTGCTCGCCGCTGATAGAGCCGCCCGCCGCGACGCAGGCGGCCAGCATCTCCTCGCTGGCCCGCAGCACGCGCGCGGCCTCGCCGGGCGCGCCCGCGTCGTACGGAATGAGCGGGTGCAGGTTGCCGTCGCCGGCGTGGAACACGTTGGCGACGCGGATGCCGTGCTGCCGGGCGATCTCCACGACGCGGTGCATGATCTCGGGGAGCCGGCTGCGCGGCACGACCGCGTCGTGCAAGAAGTAGTTCGGCGCGAGCCGGCCCATCGCGCCAAACGCCCCCTTGCGCGCGGCCCAGTAGAGGTGCCGTTCCTCCTCGTTCTTGGCGACACGCACCTCCCGCGCGCCGTTCCGCCGGCACGTCTCGTCCACGACGCGCGCCGCGCGATCCAGGCACTCCCGCACGTCCTCCACCTCGACCAGGAGCACGGCCCCGGCGTCCAGCGGCAGCCCGGCGTGGACCGCCGGTTCCACCGCTTCCACCGTGAGCCGGTCCAGCATCTCGAGGGACGTGGCGCCGATGCCGGACGCGATGATGTCGGCCACCGCCTGGCTCGCCGCCTCGACCGTGGCGAAGACGCCCAGCATCGTCCGCACCGACTCGCGGCTCCGCATCAGGCGTACCGTGGCCTTGGTCACGATGCCGAGCGTCCCCTCCGACCCGACGATCAAGCCGGTGAGGTCGAGTTCCGGTGCGTCGGCGCCGCGGCCGCCGACCTGCGCGATCGATGCGTCCGGCAGCACGATCTCCACACCGAGCACGTGGTTGGTCGTGACGCCGAAGGCGAGCGTGTGGACGCCGCCGCTGTTGTTGGCCACGTTGCCGCCGATGCTGCACGCCGACTGGCTGCTCGGGTCGGGCGCATAAAAATACCCGTCGCGCTCGACCGCGCGCGTCACGTCCAGGTTGATCACGCCGGGCTCCACCACCGCACAGCGGTTGTCGAGGTCCACGGACAGGATCCGGTTCATCTTGCTCATCGAGACGACGATGCCTCCGATCGGCGTGATCGCTCCCCCGGAGAGCCCCGTCCCGCTGCCCCGCGCGACGAGGGGCACGTCGAACCGGGAGGCGATGCGGACGATCGCGGCCACCTCGTCAGCGGATGTCGGGAGCACGACGAGATCAGGGAGCGAAGCGAGCCCCGAACCGTCGTACTCGTAGGCCAGGAGGTCCGTGGGGTGGCTGAAGACGCGAGACGGCTCGAGGGCATCGCACAGGATGCTCGCGAGCGCGTCCCGGTTCTCGATGCGGCGGCGGACGTCGGCGAGCTCCACAGCGCTTCTAGTATAGCATCCCGCCTCGGGCGCGCAGTCCGGGCCGCGGGGCGCCCGGCGGCAGGACCGGCCCGGCGCCGCCAGAGAACGCTCCTGTGCACGTTCCGGGCCGGTACCCACGATGCGCTTCTACACGATTGGGCACTCGACGCGGACCCTGGATGACCTGACCGACGCACTGCGCGGATTCGGCGTGCGCACGCTGGTCGACGTGCGGACGGTGCCTCGATCGCGCCACGTGCCGCAGTTCAACCGCGAGCACCTCGGCCGGGTGTTGCCGCGCCGTGGGATCCGCTACCGGCATTGCCCCGCGCTCGGCGGGCTCCGCCGGCCGCGGCCCGATTCGTCGAATACGGCGTGGCGCAACGCCGGGTTTCGCGGATTCGCCGACTACATGGGCACGCCGGAGTTTGCGCAGGCGGTGCGGGAGCTGCGGCGTCTTGCCCGGACCGGCGGTCCTGTCGCGCTCATGTGCGCCGAGGCCGTGCCGTGGCGGTGCCACCGCACGTTGATCGCGGACGCGCTCGCGGCCCGGCGGGATACGGTGGTGCACATCATGGGCGGCGGGTCCTCCCGGCCACATGAGGTGACGCCGTGGGCGAAGGTGGAGGGCGCCGCGGTGTCGTACCCCGGGCCGGCGCCGGACCGGCCCGCGGATGCACGCAGGCAGACCCCGCGCCGCCGGCCATCCCGTGGTACGCAGGAGCGGCTGCTCTGAACGGCGCCGGCGCGCCATATCCATGCGCCATATCCATAGGCAAGCCATCCCCCCGCGTGACGGGAGGCCAAGAGAGGAGCGTCCCAACTGTGAGTTCGGGAACCGTTCGCGAAGCGCTCCAGGAGCTCAAGACGCACCTTGCGGCGATCGCCGACCTCGAATCGGCGGCCGCGGTGCTGGACTGGGATCAACACACGTACATGCCGCCCGGCGGGGCGGAGGGGCGGGCGCTCCAGCTGGCGACGCTGAGCCGCATCGCGCACGAGCTGTTCACGTCGGCGCGGACGGGCGCGCTGCTCGACGCGGCCGAGGCGCGGGGGGACGCGCTCGGTCCGCACTCGGACGACGCGGCGCTGGTCCGCGTCACGAGGCGCGACTACACCAAGGCGAGCAAGCTCCCCGCGGAGTTCGTCGCGGAGCTGCATCACGCCGCGTCGATCGGCACGCACGTTTGGGAGGACGCGCGGGCCCGCAACGACTTCGCCCTCTTTCTCCCGCACCTGGAGCAAATCTTCGAGCTCAAGCGCCGTGAAGCCGATTACTTGGGATACCGGGAGCACCCGTATGACGCCCTCATGGACGCCTACGAGCCGGAGCTGACGTCCCGCGAGGTGCGGGTCCTGTTCGACCGGCTCGTGGAGGTCACGGTGCCGCTGGTGCGCGCCATTGCCGCCCGGCCGGCTCCCCGCACGGACATGCTGAAACGCGAATACGGCGAGGCGCCGCAGCGGGCGTTCGGCGTGACGATGGCCCAGGCGTTCGGGTACGACCTGAGCCGCGGCCGTCTCGACACGTCCGCACATCCGTTCTCCACGGGGTTCGGCCGGGATGACGTGCGGATCACGACCCGTTTTGGGCGCGCGGGGCTGGGCGCCGTCTTTGGCATCTTTCACGAGGCGGGCCACGCGATGTACAACCAGGGCATTGCGCAGGCGCTCGAGCGCACGCCGCTCGGTGACGGCGCAAGCTACGGGATTCACGAATCACAATCCAGGTTGTGGGAGAACCTGGTCGGGCGCAGCCGCCCATTTTGGGAGTACGCCTACCCGGCGCTGCGCGAGGCCTTTCCCGCGCAGCTCGAGGGCGTGGATGCCGAGGCGTGGTACCGCGCGATCAACCGCGTGCGGCCGAGCCTCATCCGCATCCATGCGGACGAGATCACCTACAACCTGCACATCATTCTGCGGTTCGAGCTGGAGCAGGCCGTGTTGACCGGCGCGCTACGCCCCGCCGAGCTCCCGGAGGCATGGAACGCCAAGATGACATCGTATCTCGGCGTGACGCCGCCCACGAACACCGACGGCGTGCTCCAGGATACGCACTGGGCCGCGGGTCTCATCGGGTACTTTCCGTCCTACACGCTGGGCAACGTCGCGTCGGTACAGCTCTTCGAGGCCGCCCGGCGGCGCCATCCCGACCTCGAAGAGCAGATCCGGCGAGGGGAGTTCGGCATGCTTCTCGCATGGCTGCGCGAGCACGTCCACGCGTACGGCCGCACGTACACGCCCTGGGACCTGCTCGTCCGTGGAACGGGCGCGCCGCTCAGTCCGGAGCCGTATCTTGCTTACCTCAAGGCGAAGTTTGGCGAGCTCTACGGCGTCGCGGCGGCCTAGTACACCGCTGGGGTATTTCGGCAAAGATTGGAGCGGGCGTCAAACGCCCGCTGCCTACGGCGTGGGCCAGGACGTCCGGCCAGGTCTGCCCGGCCCCTTCTACCCTCGGTGCACATTAGCGGCGAAGTGCTAGCTCAATAGCAGGCCACGCTCGACGTGGTCGTCGTGCTGTTGATCAGATCGGCCGCGGTGAGCGAACGGTTTTGGCCGGCCACGGTCCGGTCGGGGATCAGCACCTCAGGCGCATGAAACGTGACGCCCGGGAGCGACGGGACCGTCGTCGTGGTCGGCACGACGAGCGCCCCCGTGTGCGGTTGCGGCGTAACGAGCATGACGTTCGGCACCGTGGTGGTCGGTGTACCGCTTCCGATCGTGCTGCGGATGGTGCCGACCTCGGCCGCGTTACCGCTCACACGCGCCGTCGGCGGCAGCGAGGGGGCCTTGGTGTCGAGACACACGATGGGCCGCGGCTGCACCGGCCCCGCGGCGGCGGGCAGGACCGGGAGGACCAATCCGGCGATAACGCCGGCGGCCGCAAGGACGCGCAGCATCTTGCACTCGAGCATCAACCTCACCCCTCGGCCGGCGGGGCGCCCCGTGACGGGCGAAACGTCGGGTAGTTTGCGCTCGTGCTCTATCAAAATCCCATTAGCTTTGAATCGTTGTTCCTGCGCTCCTATTATAAGCTAACGCCAGCCCAGGCATCTGCGGTGGGTGAACGGCTCCGCGCCCGCCGGTCACCCGGCGAGCTCGCCCGCCTCGATCATGCGCGCGATGCGCTCGATCCGGTCCGCGAAGATCTTCTCGCCGAGCGCCGCGCTGGCGTTCCGTGCATCCCCCAGGATGCCGGTCGGGCTCATCTCGTCCATCGGCGGCGGCACCTTCGACCGCCAGCGAATGGACGCGTCGCCGAGAAACCCCTCGCAGGCCTTGTCCATCTGCACGAGGTCGGGCCGGTGCGCCAGCATCATCGACGTCTCCCCCTGCGCGGCGTGCACGCCGAGGCGCGCCATGTCGAGCCCCTCGCGCGCCGCGAACTGTTTTGTGTTCTCGAGCCACTCGTCGAAATCCGTGATCGCGGAGACGCGCACGCCGGCCAGCTCGCGCCGCAGGCCCGGCAGCGCGTGCTGCAGCGCGTGATAGTTGCCGCCGTGGCTGCACAGCAGGATGATCTCCTTGAAGCCGTGTTGGCCCAGGGACCGGCACACGTCGGCGATGATGGCCTCGAGCACGGGTTCCTCGATGCTCACGGTACCGGCCATGGGGAGGTGGCCGCGCGAATAGCCGAGGCTCACCACCGGCGCGACGAGCGCATCGCCGAGCCTGCGGGCGAGACGAGCGCCGGTCGCGTACCCGAGATAGGTGTCGACGCCGATCGGCATGTGCGGCCCGTGCTGCTCCATGGCCCCGAGCATCACGATCACGCGGCGTTTGCCGCCGGCGATCGCGTCCCGCACCTCCGGCCAGGTCATCTCCTCGATCAAAACGGTGTCACGCATTCTGCGCCTCCCGGTGTGGTATCGTGCAGCATCGTCGCGGTACGTCGACCGGACGCGGACGCCCCGCGATCGACTATCGACCATCAGTCGTGCGCCGGCTCGTCAGATCCTGAGCCGGGGGTCCAGCACGTCGCGCAACCCGTCGCCCAGGAGGTTGACGCCGAACACCGTGATCATGATGGCGACGCCGGGGAACGTGGAGATCCACCAGGCGTCGCGGAGGTAGTCGCGCCCTTCGGTAATCATGCGCCCCCACTCCGGGGTCGGCGGTTGGCTGCCGAGCCCCACGAACGAGAGCCCCGCGGCCTGGAGGATGGTGATGCCCATACCCAACGTAGCGGCGATGATGATGGGGGCGACGATGTTCGGCAAGAGGTGGCGGACGAGGATCACGGGGATCGGGACGCCGATGACGCGGGCGGCCTCGATGTAGAGCTGTTCCTTGGCGACGAGCACGGTGCTGCGGACCAGCCGCGCGTAGAACGGGACGCCCGCGATCCCGACCGCGATCATGAGATTTTGCAGGCTGGGGCCGAGCACGCTCACGATGCCGAGCGCGAGCAGGATGCCCGGAAACGCCAGCATGAAGTCGATGATCCGCATGATCAACGCGTCCACGGCGCGGCCGTAGTAGCCGGCGACGAGCCCGACCATCGTCCCTACAGTCGTGGCGATCGCGACGGCGATCACCCCTACTGTGAGCGAGATGCTCGCCCCATGGACGACCCGGCTGAAGACGTCGCGTCCGTATTGATCCGTGCCGAACCAGTGCGCGGGTTCCGGCGACTGGAGCGCCGCGGTCACGTCGATCTTGATCGGATTCTGCGGCGCGACCACATCCCTGAACACCGCAATCAGCGCGAGAAACACGACGATCACAAGCCCCACCATCAATCCTTTGTGCCGGCGCATACGCGGCGCGAGCATCTGCCATCGCGTGCGGGCGTGGGCGCCGGCGGCCGGGGCGGCGCGGGAGGCGAGGGTCTCAGCCATGCAGGGGGCGCCGCATCTACTGATACCTGATCCGCGGATCTACGACCGCGTAGACGATGTCTACGACCAGGTTGACGACCACGTATGCCAGGGCGAAGATCAGCACGCTCCCCTGCACCAGCGGGAAGTCCTTGTTCAGGATCGCCTCCACCACGAGACGGCCGAGCCCGGGCCGGCCGAAGACCGTCTCGATGAACACAGTGCCGGTGAGCAGCGTTGCAAACTGCAGCCCGAAGATCGTGATCGTCGGGATGAGCGCGTTGTGCAGCGCGTGGCGCAGCACCACGGTGCGGCCCCTGAGCCCCTTGGCTCGCGCCGTGGTAACGAACTCGGTACGAAGAATGTCCAGCATGCTGGAGCGGGTCAGCCGGGCGATAATGGCCGCGGCGCCGAGACCGAGGGCCACGGCGGGCATGATCAGGTGGGGCAGGTCGCCGCCGCCCGCGGCCGGCAGCAGCTCGAAATGGAGCGAGAAGATGAGGATCAGGATGAGCGCGAGCCAGAACGACGGCATGGAGATGCCCAGCGTGGCGACCATCATCGACCCGATGTCCAACCAGGAGTTCTGGCGGAGCGCGGCCAGGATCCCGAGCGCCAGGCCGAGCGCCGACGCGAGCACGAGCGCCGCCACCGCGAGCTGCACCGTCTGCGGGAAGACCTCGAAGATCTCCTGCGTCACCGGGCGGTTGTCGCGGATGGAGGTGCCGAGATTGCCGTGCAGGCCGTTCCAGACGAACCGGCCGTACTGCACGAAGAACGGATCGTTGAGGTGGAGCTGCGCGCGCATGCGCGCGATCTGCTCGGGGCTCGTCTGAAACTCGCTCAGCATCATCTTCACGGGATCGCCCGGGATCAGGTAGAGCATGGAGAAGACCGCGATGGTGACCCCGAACACCACCGGAACGGTCGCGAGCAGCCGGGCGGAGATGTAGCGAATCACGAGCGAGCCGCAGGCGCCGCGCCGGGGCCAGCACCGCTGGCCCCACCCGCGCCCCTCTCTACTTGCCGATCTTCACGTCGGTCAGGATAGGATACCCTGAGAAGTTGTACTTGGTCCCCGTAACGTTGCTGCGCACGACCCACACCGAGTACTCGTCCACGAGCGGCACGGTGATCGCCTGGTCGACGAGGAGCTTCTCGATCTGCCGGTAGATCGCGCTACGCTTCGCGGGGTCGTACGTCTCGCGCCCGGCCTGGAGCATCTTGTCCAGCTCCGGGTTCGAGTAGCAGGCCCAGTTGAAGTTGCCGCCGATGTTGGCGGAGTCGAACAGGGCAAACAGGCCGTCCGGATCCGTGCTCCGCAGGAACAGGACCGGCCCGTTGGTGGCGCAGTGGTAGTTGTCCTCGTACCACGGCGGCCGCGCCTGGCTCTTGATGCGCGCGTCGATCCCGAGCGCCAGCAGCTGGCCCTGCAGCAGCTCGATCTCCGGGAGGTTGCCGCTGCCGTAGTTGATGGAGTTGATCGTCAGCGTGAGCGGCTTGCCGTCCTTCTGGCGGACGTTGTTGGGGCCCATCTTCCAGCCGTCCTCGTCCAGGAGCTGCGCCGCCTTCTTGGGATCGTACGGGTACGCGTTGCAGAGCGCGGGCGTCTTGAGCGTCTGCTGGGTGAGCGGGGCGCACGCGGTGGTGCCGAGGCCCTTGAACACCGAGTCCGTGATCGCCGCGCGGTTGATGCCGTAGTTGATTGCCTGCCGCACCTTCAGATCGTTCGTCGGCGCCATGCGGACGTTCAGCACCCAGATCCGCGGTGCGCCGGGGTACGGGTTGCGGTCGATGCGCAGCGTCCGCTCCGTCGCGATGTGCGAAAGCGTGGCCGACGGCAGCGACAGACCGCTGATCATCTGGGTCTCGCCGGATTCCACCGTGGTCACGCGCGTGCCCGCTTCGGGGATGAACTTCCAGATGATCGTGTTGAGGTTCGCCGGCCCCTGGTGATCGCTCCAGGGCGCCTTGCGGTTGTAGTCCGCGTTGCGTGTCAGGGTGATGTGGTCCTTCGGCACGTATTCCGACACGACGTACTGGCCGCTCCCTACCGGCTTCAGGTTGACTTCGTTTCCTTGGGCCTGGGTCGCCTTCGGCGAGACGAGCGCCAGGGTGCCGCCGGCCGCGTAGGACAGGAACGGCGCGAACGGGGCCTTGAAGTCGACGCGGACGGTGTGGTCATCCACCACGGTGCTGCCGGCGTAGCCGGACAGCGCGGACAGCGAGCCGCCCGCCTTGTAGTTCGGGTTCACCACGCGGTCGAAGTTCCACTTGACCGCTTCCGCGTTCACGGGCGTCCCGTCGGTAAACTTGGCGTCCGGGCGCAGCGTAAACGTGAACGACTTGCCGTCGGCGGAGATCTTGTACGCGCTCGCGAGCCACGGCAGGATCTTGCCGTCGAGTCCCTGGTACAGGAGGCTCTCGGTCACGTCCGGGATGATCTGAAACGTGACCGCGGACGGGGACGCCTCGGGATCGAGGGTGGGTGGCTCCTGATCGAGGCCGACGGTCAGCGTTGCCCCGGAAGGCGCCGCCGTCACCGCACCCACCGAGGCCAGCGCGACCGCCAAGAGCACAATCCCCGCGCCCACCCCGGCGCGTCGTGCGACTCCCATCGAGCATCCCTCCTCTGAGTGGGGACATGTCGCTCGTAGGGCGGCAACACGTTGGGAACCCCGCGTCCGCACCGCTCTCGAGCCTCACCGGTCCGGTTCGTCGTCGGGTAGGATCATCGCTTTCGCGCCGTCCGCGAGCGCTTCCTGCGCGGCCCCGCGCCGGCGCACAATTCTTCCTAAAGGATACGGGCGCGGCGGCGCAACCGGTTCGCGGGTGGCGGGGTGCGCACCGCCGAGCGGCGGCCGCGCAGCCGGCTCCGCGCCGTCAGCGGGCGGCGGCCCGCCGCGCTACGGCACGCCGGTACGCGTCGAGGTAGTGCGGCGCCGCGGTGCTCCAGGAAAAGTCCGCCCGCATCCCCGCCTGCTGGAGCCGGCGCCATGCGGCCGCATCCAGAAACGCGAACACGGCGCGCTTGACCGCCCCGAGGAACGCGTCCGGCGTGTACGCGTCGAAGACGAATCCGGTCGCGGCGTCCCGCGCCAGCGCGTCCGGCGTCGCGTCCACGATGCTGTCGGCCAGGCCGCCGGTGCGGCGCGCAACCGGGACGGTGCCGTAGCGGAGACTGTAGAGCTGGTTGAGGCCGGACGGCTCGTACCGCGACGGCATGAGGTACGCGTCCGCCCCCGCGACGATGCGGTGCGCGAGCGCCTCGTCGAAGCCGAGCGCCACCGCCACCCGCGCGGGGTAGCGCGCATGCAGGGTGCGAAAGAGCGTCTCGTACCGCGGGTCCCCGCTCCCGAGCAGCACGAGCTGCGCGTCGAGTCCGATGATCGCGTCCGCCGTCGCGCCAAGCAGGTCTACGCCTTTTTGCTCCGCCAGCCGCGCCACGAGCCCGAAGAGCGGGACGGCGGGGTCGATCGCGATGCCGTGGGTCTCCTGGAGATGCCGTTTGCAGGCCGCTTTGCCTGATAGATCGCCGGGCGTGAAGCGCGCGGGGATGAGCGCGTCCGAGGCCGGATCCCACACCGTATAGTCGACGCCGTTTTGGATTGCGACGAGATCGTCCCGCCGGTCCCGCAGGACGCCGTCGAGGCCGCATCCAAATTCCGGCGTTTGGATCTCGGCCGCGTATTGCCGGCTCACGGTGGTCAACAGGTCGGCAAAGAGCAGCCCGCCCTTCAGCACGTTGACACGCCCCCAGAACTCGATCCCGCGCGGCGTGAACACATCGCGCCCCAGGCCCGTGAGCGGCAGGTCGTCCGCGTCGAACACACCCTGGTACGCGAGGTTGTGGATGGTGAAGACGGTCGCGGTCTCCGATGGAAGCGCGGCCGGCTCGACGCGCAGCCACACGGGCAGCAGCGCCGTCTGCCAATCGTGGCAGTGGACGACGTCGGGGTGCCACGCCGTCCGGCGAAGCAGCGCGAGCACGCCCCGCCCGTACACCGAGAAGCGCCGCAGGTTGTCGGGATAGTCCGCGCCGTGCTCGCCGTAGAGGCCCGGCCGGTTGAATGACGGCTCGTGCGAGACGAGATAGACCGGGATCGAGGTGCCGGGGAGGCGGCCTTCATACAGTTCCACCTCGACCCACGACGGTCCGAGGCGTACACCTGCCGACCCGATGGACACGGCGTGGAGCGCGTCGCGATCGATGCTCCGGTAGGCCGGGAGCGCCACGCGGACGTCGCACCCGGCCGCGGCGAGGGCTCGCGTGAGTCCGCCGGCCGCGTCGGCCAAACCACCGGTCTTAGCGAGGGGGGCCAGCTCCGGCGTGCAGATGCACACCCGGAGCGGCTGGTTCACGGGCGCTGGATCTCGAGTGTCCCGGCGGAGAGCGCCTCGTCGGACGGCGAGGCCGCTTCGAGCGTGTAGTGGCCCGGCGTGGCAAGGGTGACGTCCAGCGTGGCGATTGCGCCGGGCGCGAGCTCGTCCGTCTCAGCCCGCATGCCGGACCCCGCGATGATGAAGCGGCGCGGGCTGCTCCCGTCGTTGCGGATCGAGAATCGGACCGCGCCGGGAGCCATGAGGACGAGCGACGGATCGAGCGCGCCGTCCACCAGGCGCATGTCGATCACGAGCGGCCGGCGCGGACGTCCAAGCGGCATCCGCAGGCCGTGCCCGGTGCCCGTGGCGTCGATCAGGGTGACCAGCAGGGCCAGCAGCGTGAGGGCGGCGATACCGCCGCCGGCCAGAAGCGCACGCGCACGCCGGCCCGCGCCGGCCGCGGCGGAAGCGCGCGCCGTGATCCTCGCATCCACGGCGCACGATGTTCGCCGCGCCGCCGGAGCGGTCCTCCCGCGAGGTTACGTCGCCGGCCGCATCCTGGGAGCCGCGGGGACCTCGTGCTCCTCGGCGATGTCCTCCTTGGAGCGGTCCGGCAGCAGTGCGGTGGCGATCAGGGTCAGCACCGCCGTGATGATCATGTAGTTGCTGATCGACGCGGAGCTGCCGTACTTGTGGAGCAGATAGACCGCGATGAGCGGAGCGGGTCCGCCGGCGATAATCGACGCCAGCTGATACCCGAGCGACGCCCCGCTGTATCGGAGCCGGGTTGGAAAGCTCTCCGCGATCAACGCGGCCTGGGGCCCGTACTGCATGTCGTGCGGGATCAACGAGATGACGATCGCGATGAACGCGAGCGCCGGCACTCGCGTGTCGAGGAGGCCGAAGTAGGGGTAGGCCCATACCAGCACCGCGAGCGCCCCGAGCATGTACATGCGTTTGCGGCCGATGACGTCGGAGAGATAGCCGAAGAACGGCACGCTCACGAGCGACACGAGCGCCGCCACGGTGACCGCGTTCACGAGGAGGCCGCGCTCGAGCTTGAGCGTCCCGGCGCCGTACGTGAAGACGAATGTCGTAAACAGGTAGAACGGCGCCTGCTCCGACAGGCGGAGCAGGGCGCTCAGGATGATCTCCCTTGGGTTGCGGCGGATCACTTCCATGACCGGCTGCCGCTCGATGCGGCGCTCGTTCAGGATGCGTTCGAACAGCGGCGTCTCCAAGATCCGGAGCCGGATGAAGAGGCCGATGGCCACGAGCACGATGCTCAGCAGAAACGGGATCCGCCATCCCCAGGCGAGGAATGAGGGGCTGCGGCTGAACACCGCCACGATGCCGTTGGAGAGGAGCAGGCCCGCCGGCACGCCGAATTGCGGCCAGCTCGCGATAAACCCGCGCTTCCACTTGTGGCCCCATTCCATGGAAAGCAGCACCGATCCGCCCCACTCGCCGCCGACCCCGAGGCCCTGGCAGATTCGGAGGATTGTCAGGAACACGGCGCCCCACGTCCCGATCGACGCGTAGCCGGGGATGATGCCGACGAGGAACGTGGCGATGCCCATAAGCAGCAGCGTGATGATCAACGTCGCCTTCCGGCCGATGCGGTCCCCGTAGTGGCCGAAGATCGCGCCGCCAATCGGCCGGGCGATGAACCCCACGGTGTACGTGGCAAACGCCTCGAGCGCCCCCACGTAGGGATCGGATTTCGGGAAGAAGACCTTGGGAAATACGAGGGCCGCGGCGGTGCCGTACAGGAAGAAGTCGTACCACTCGATCGTGGTGCCGATTGTGCTGGCAACGAGCGCGCGCACCAACTGTGTGCGTTCCAGATCACTGCCGGCGGAGCTTGCGCTGTTTGCCATCCGGACCCCTCCCTGCGAGCCAGATTCAGGCGGCACAGTGAGCGGCGACGAAGGTGAGTGCGCTACTCCACGGGGGTAATTCGTCGCCGCTCCGGGGGCTCCCTGCCGTGAGCTCTCGCGCGCCACGGGCGCCGTCCGCGCCTCCCGTTCCGCATGGCCGGCGCACGCCGTGGGAAGTGTCAACGGCAAAGCACCAACATAAGGTCGGTGACGTTGGTGTTCGTCGGGCCGGTCCGGATGAGGTCGCCCAGCGCATCGAAGAAGGGATAGGCGTTGTTGTCTCTCAGGTGCTGCGCTGCGAGGAGCCCGAGCGCCTCTGCCCGCGCGAGCGTCGTGCCGTCGGCGACCGCGCCGGCGGCGTCGGTGGGCCCGTCCGTCCCGTCGCTCGCAAAGCTGGCCACGAGGCTGCCGGGAATGCCGCGAAGGCCCAGGGCGGCGCCGAGCGCAAGCTCCTGGTTGCGTCCGCCCCTGCCCGTTCCGGTGACCGTCACGGTGGTCTCTCCGCCCGCCACGACGCAGGCCGGGCGGCGCACCGGCTCGCCGCTTTCGGCAAGCTGTCGCGCCACCCCCGCGAGCACCCGGCCGACCTCGCGTGCCTCGCCTTCCATATATGTGGAGAGGAGCAGCGTGTGGTAGCCGAGCCGCCGGGCCTCGCCCGCGGCCGCCCGCACCGCGGTCCTGTTGTCCGCGACGACGGCGACGTGGCCGCGCCGGAACACCGGATCACCGGGCTTCGGCGTTTCCCGCAACGCGCCGGCGGTACCCCGTCGGAGCGCGTCGAGCGCGGCGGCCGGAACGTGCTCCGTGAGATCGCGTGCGTCCAGGATGCGCAGCGCGTCCGCATACGTGGTCGGGTCCGGCACGGTCGGCCCGGATGCGATCGCCTCCAGCGGGTTGCCGATGATGTCGGACACGATCAGGGTGGCGACGCGGGCCGGCGCGGCGGCCGCGGCCAGGCGCCCGCCCGCAAGACGGGAGAGGTGCTTGCGCACGGTGTTGATTTCCTCGATCGTCGCGCCGGAATGCAAGAGCAGGCTCGTCGTCCGCACGAGGTCGTCCAGCGTGATACCGGGCTGCGGAGCGGGCAGGAGCGCGAGCCGCCGCCCGAGATCAGGCAGAGCACGAGGTCGCTCGCCCGGAGTCCGGCCACGGCGCTGAGCAGCTCGCGCGCCCCGGCCTCACCCGCGGCATCGGGGACCGGGTGGCCGGCCTCCCGCAGCGCAATCCGGCGAAGCGGCGCCGTGTAGCCCGTCTTGACCACAACCGTGCCGCCGGCCAACCGGTCGCCCAGCACGTCCTCGACGGCCCGCGCCATCGGCGCGCCGGCCTTACCGGCGCCGATCGCGATCACCCGCGCACCGGGCCGCAGCGGATACGCACGTCCGGCGACCGCGAGCCGTCCCTTGTGAAGGCGAAGGGCCCGCCGGGTGGCGCCGTATGGCTCGACCGCGGCGAGCGCTGCCTGAAGGATCGTGGCGGCGTCGCGCCGCAGCCGTGCCGTGCGCCTGCCGTGCAGCAGGCGGGGATCGAACCGCACCGAGGCGCGAGCCATGCCGCGCTACTCGGCGCGCTCGACTCTGACCGTGGCCCCCGACCGGACCGTCTTGAAGGCGCGCGGGTCCCCCCGGATCCGCCCGAACACGTTGACCGGGCTCGCCGGGCGGATCTCGTCGCCCCGGCTTGCCGGCGTCGGCCCGAAGAAGATGCAAAACGCGCTCCCGGGCGGCCAGTATCCCAAGTCGCCGAGATCCACGACCTCGCGGGGCGCCTCGGGCTCGCAGTCGACCGGGATCGCAAAGTAGACCTCGTCGCCCCACGTGCTGGCCCGCGCCTCCAGCGGCAGCGCCCGCCAGATGGCATCCGCGGTGCGGCTCCCGTCGAGCACGGCCGTGGCGGAGACCTTGCCGGCCGTGATCTTGATCGTGTGCATGTCTCCTCCGTCGTAGGCGGCCATTCCGCCCGTTCCCTACACGATCTCGATCGGCTCGGTGCAGCCGTTGGGGGGCACGGCGCGTACCGCGTGGTCGGCCCGCCCCGCGGCGGCGAGCGCGTCCCGCACGGTGTCACGCGCCAGCGCCGCCAGGTTGTTCGACTCGCTGAGATGCACCAACACGACCCGGCGCCGGCGGCCCGCGGTGCGGACGAGCGCCCGCGCCGCGTCGTCGTTGCTGAGATGCCCCACGCCGCTCAGGATGCGGTTTTTGAGAAACCACGGATAGCCGCTGACGTGGAGCAGGCCGAGGTCGTAGTTGCTCTCCAGGATGGCGAGGTTGGCGTCCGCGAGATGTCCATCCAGCACGTCGCCGGCCGCCCCCAAATCCGTCGCGATCACGACGCGGCGGCCCTCGACCTCGACGGCGAAGCCGGCGGGCTCGGCGGCATCGTGGGGCACGGGGAACGCCGTGACCGCGAAAGGCCCGGCGGCAAACGGCCGCCCCATCTCGAAGACCGTCACACCAGCGCCGGCCAGCGCCTCGCCGGCCGCCCGAGCGGTGCCGGCGTTCGCGTACACGGGAACATCCAGGGCGCGGGCGAGCGGGCCCGCTCCACGCGCGTGATCGTCGTGCTCATGGGTCAGCAATACGGCCCGCACGGTCCGCACCGGCGCCGCGACACGCGCCAGGGCGCGTTCCAGCGCATCGGCGGAGAGCCCGGCGTCCACGAGGAGGCCGTATCCTCCGGCCTCGAGGAGCACGGCGTTCCCCGCGCTGCCGCTCGCGAGCACGGTCGCGCGCGGGGCCGAGGCTCCGCCGTTGACAAAGGCGGCGCGCGACAGCATCGGAAGCGTAAGTTCGCGCCGCACACGCGGCGTCCCTGGAGCCGCGCGCCGGGCACCGCGGCAGGGCGGCGTCTCAGGCGGGCCGAAGCGACAGCGCGTGGGCACGTCCGCCGCGCAGGCTCTGCGCCGCGCCCGCGAGCTCGCCCGCGTGCCCGTGGGGGCGTCACCGCCGTTTGCTCCAGAGCGCTGCTGCGCACCGTGCGGCGTCGTTCGCCTTCGCCGGGTGCCGGTCCAGGACGCCGCAGCGCAGGTCGATCGCATCCCCGGCGGCACGGCGCCCGGGCCGCGTTGGATCCTCAGCGTGGACCGCCGTGTCACGCCTCACACACCTCAGTGGAACGGCGCCGTCGCGCTCGCGCTGGCCCAGACCCTGCTCTCGCGCGAGGCGGCCGAGGCGGTGGATGGGGAGCTCGCGGAGGCCGTGGCGGCGGAGCTGCTCCTGCCCATGCGGCCGTTCCGGCTCGCGGCGCGCCGGACCGATCTGACGATGGACGGCCTGCGCGACCTGGCGTCCCGGTTCTCCGCGCCGATCCGCCTGACCATTCGCCAGTGGCTACGATCCGGCACGTGGCGAGGATACGCGTTGCTGTGGCGCGTGGAACACGGCGTGCCTGTGTTGCGGTGGCGGGCGAGGTCGCCGGGCGAACGGTTTCCCGACGGCGCGGCCCTCGGCGCGCGCGCCGGCGAGTTGCTGGCGACGAGCTCCCGGCTCTATGAGACGCTGCGCGCCGGGCATGCCGCGCACGGCGTGGAGGAGGTTCGGGCTCAGGCCGGGACGGTGTGGTGGTTCACGCGGTTTGGCCTTGTGCACGAAGACGCGGGCGGCAGGCCGCGGCGCGCGGTGCTCGCGCTCGTCGTGCTCGACCGCAGGCCGTAGCCACGTGGAAATCGTGAGCCAGTCCGGTGACCCGACGATCGACGCCCTCCTGGGACCGGGGCTGTGCGGCCGGACCGCGCCGGGCGCATATGCGGGGCGCTGCGGGTACGGACCCCGGCTGCCGCTGCTCGTGATCTCCCCCTTGGCCCGCGCCAACTTCGTGGACCACACCCTGACGGATCAGTCCTCGATCCTCCGCTTCATCGAGGACAACTGGGACCTCGGACGTATCGGAAACCGCTCCTTCGACGCCATGGCGGGGTCGTTGCTCAACATGTTCGCCTTTACCGGGCGGCGGACTCCCGGCACGCTGTTCTTGGATCCCGAGACGGGCCAACTCGCCGCTCCCTGAGCGGCTCGCCGCGGCTACCAGCCGCCCGGCGCGGCGGTCACGCGGCCGCGCCGGCGCACGACCTGCGTCCCTTGCCGAGCGCTCGGCTGGACAGATCTGGGAACATGCCGGGCCGTCCCACCGTTTCAGCAGGGTGGCGTCCCACCTTGTTGCATGCCGTGCGAACGCGGTGCACTCCGCGCATGAACGTTCCGCGGGGTTACGCGCTATGTTATGATGGGCAAAACTTGTCGAGGAGACTGGGGCTCGGCGTCTCCGCGGTGCGTGCCTGGGAGAGTGAGAGAATGGACTCGTCTCGTGCCGTGATGAGATCATGGCTCGCGGTCGCGCTGGCCGTGGCGTTATTGCTCGTCCCGCTGGTGCAGTTGCCGCACGCCTCGGCCGCAAACGGATCGCTCGTGGTTGATGCGCTGCACGTCGTGGAGCAGGAATACGTGGACCCGATCCAACCGGTGCAGCTTCTAAATGCGGCCGTCGCGACGCTTCGCAAAGCGACCGGCAAGAGCACCGAGGCGCTCCCCGACATTCCCGGATCGACGCCGGAGGCGCAGGCAGACGCGCAGTTCGTGAGCGAGTTCTCCCGGGCCGCGCAGTTTGTCCCGTCCGGCATGACGCCGACGCAGCTCGCGTACGTGGCCACGCAGGGGATGCTGTTTTCCTTGAAGGACAGCCACACGTATTATCTCGATCCCGATCAGCTCCGGGAGAGCCGGCGGCAGCTCTTCGGGAATCCGAGCTTCACCGGCATTGGGGTCACGATCACCGCGCGGAAGGACTCGTCGGGCACGCAGTGGGTATTCGTGGAAAACGTGTTCCCGAACTCGCCGGCGCAGCAGGCGGGCGTCAAGCGCTTCGACCGCATTATCTCGGTGGACGGCCAGTCGCTCAAGGACAAGACGGCCACCGCGGCGAGCCAGCTAATCCGCGGGCCGGCGGGGTCGGTCGCGACGCTCGTCGTCCAGCGGGCGAGCCAAACCGTGCAGATCCATGTGACGCGCGCGGCGATACGCGTACCGCCTGTGGAGGCGAGCTTCGTCTCACCGGGCGTGGCTTATCTGGAGCTCTTCGAGTTCTCGCAAGGCGCGGGGCAGCAGCTGCGGAGGGCGATCCAGACGCTGCAGTCCCAGGGTTCGATCCGCTCCGTTATTCTGGACCTGCGGGGAAACCCGGGCGGGTTGATCATCGAGGCCGCCAGCGTCGGCGGGATCTTTTTGCCGCCCAACACGATCCTGGCGCGAATTCGTGAGCGGGGGCAGCCGCCGAGCCTATTGCAGACGTCGGGACGGCCGCTCTTGACCGACGTTCCCCTGGCGCTGCTCGTGGACGCCAACAGCGCGTCGGCCTCTGAGATCCTGACCGGCGCGTTCAAGGACTACGGACGTGCGACGGTCGTGGGCGAGAAGACCGCGGGCGCGCTCGGAGGATCGGTGACCGTCGCCCTGCCCGAGGGCGGCATGTCGGTGACCGTCGAGCGCATCCTGACGCCGAAGAACGCGCAGGTGGAGGCGGTCGGCATCAACCCGGACGTCAACGTCGTGCTGACGCCGAACGACATGGAGCGCGGGCAGGACACCCAGCTCCAGGCGGCGCTACACGCGCTCGGGGCGATGTGGAAGCGGCTCGTCGCCGCGTAGCGAAGTAAGCCATCAGGCTGCGAAACTTCGGCCAGGATATGTGGGGACGAGTGCCGGAGCGTGGCGCGTGCGGGTTCGGCGCTGAACGCAGCGCCGGTCCCTAGCCGATCAGGTCCAGCTCGTCGAGGCGGAACCGCATCGCCGTCGGGGTGACGCCAAACATCCTGGCGAGCGTGACGACGACTTCTCCGATCTCGTTTTCGCGGTGCCGGAGGCCGAGCGTGCGGTAGATCCGCGGGGCCAGCTCGGCGAACCGTCCGCGGACCTTTTCCTCGGGCATCAGGATCTCCGCGGCAAACGCTTTGGCCTCGCGCTCCTCGTCGCGCCGGCGGCGTTCGGGCAGCACCGGCGCCGCGCCGGGCGCGCTGCTCGCCACGAGCGTGCTGTGGGCCAGCACCGCATGGCCGAGCTCTTCGGCGACAACCCACCGCCGCTCCGCCGCCGCCTGCCCAGGGCGGTCGCGGTTGACGACGATCACCGTGTGGTCGCCGTCGCGCGCAATGGTGCCGCGCTCGCCGGGCGGCAGCGGGCGCTCGCGCACGGGATACCCGCAGGTCTCCGCCACGCGCTCGATATCGACCGGGATGTCACGAGTCCCTTCCAGGATGGCCCGCGCCCGCGCGCGTGCCCGGCCGATATTCACGACGGGCGCGGCCGAGCCGTTCCGGAGGAACGTCTCGAGGTTCGTGAGCTCGCGCTGCGCTTCCAGAGACAGGCTCCGGCGGTCGACATCCATCTGCACCGCCCGGCACCCCTGGCACAGCCAGGCGACCGGAGGCTCGCAGGTGGAGTCGAAAAACGGCTCCAGCTCGGTGCCGCACTGGTCGCAGAATCTCGTCGTCATCGCGCAGACCGAATTATAGCACAGCCGCAGCCGGACGAGCACCGGATGGCCGGGTCTTCCTTCAGCCAAGGAAACGCCGCCCGGCGGGGGAAAAGCTGACGGGGGGACCGCCGGAGGTGACGCGTGGATCGATTGCCCGCTCGATACGAGGTGGACGACGGGGTTGCGCTCATCACGCTGGATCACCCGGAGCGGCGCAACGCCCTGTCGCGTGACATGCTCCTCGCGCTGCGCGGCCATCTCGCCGAAGCCGAGCGGGACGAGGCGGTGCGCGTGGTCATCATCCGCGCCCGCGGCCCCGCGTTCAGCGCGGGTCACGATCTGCGGGAGCTGGTCGGAGCCACGGAGGAGGACGCGCGGTCCCTGTTCGCGCTGTGCACGGACGTGATGGAGGCGATCCGGCGGCTTCCGAAGCCGGTGATCGCCGAGGTGCACGCCATCGCGACCGCGGCCGGGTGCCAGCTCGTCGCGACGTGCGATCTCGCCGTGGCCTCCGAGGAGGCCACGTTCGCCACGCCGGGCGTCAAGATCGGCCTGTTCTGCACGACGCCGGGGGTGGCGGTGGTCCGCGCGGTGGGTCCGAAGAAGGCGATGGAGATGCTCCTGACCGGGACGCCGATCGCGGCCGCCGAGGCCGAGCGCGCCGGCCTGGTCAACATGGTCGTGCCGCCCGAGCGGCTCGCACAGGAGACCATGGCGCTCGCGCGCCGGATCATCGCGGCGAGCGCCTACACGCTCGGCATTGGGAAACGCGGCTTCTACGCGCAGGTGGGGCTCGACCGGCCGAAGGCGTATGAGGTGGCGCAGGCCATCATGGTGGACAATGCGGTGGCGCCGGACGCGCAGGAAGGGATGCGGGCGTTTCTGGAAAAGCGGCCGCCGCGCTGGGAGCGGTGACGCGGGCGCCTAGTTGATCCGCTTCGTCCGCCCTTTCCACTCGCGCTCGCGCAGGACGAACTTCTGGATCTTGCCGGTCGAGGTCTTCGGCAGGTCTCCGAACTCGACGGCCTTCGGGCACTGAAACCCCGCCAGGCGCGATCGGCAGTGGCCGATGATGTCATCGGGTGTCGCTTCGCGCCCCGGCTTGAGCGTCACGAACGCCTTCGGCACCTCGCCCCACCGATCGTCCGGGATCCCGATGACGGCGCACTCCAGCACGGCAGGGTGGCTCGCGACCGCTTGCTCGACCTCGATCGTGCTGATGTTCTCGCCGCCCGAGATGATGATGTCCTTTTTGCGGTCCCGGAGCTCGATCTGGCCGTCCGGATGCATCACGCCCAAATCGCCGGTGTGAAACCAACCGCCCCGAAACGCCTGCTCCGTGGCATCCGGTTGGCCGAAATACCCCTTTGCCACGACGTTGCCCCGGTACACGACCTCGCCCAGTGTCCGCCCGTCCGCCGGCACGTCGCGCATCTCGTCGTCGACGACGCGCTGCCAGCCGGCCGTGATGTGGGGGACGCCTTGACGCGCCTTGAGCCGCGCGCGCTCCGCGGCGTCGACCGTCGCCGTGTGCGGCGCTTCCACGTTGATCGTAAACGGCCCATAGGACTCGGTGAGCCCGTACACGTGCTCGAGCTCGAAGTTGAGCTCGCCCATGCGCGCGATGATCGTCGGCGACGGCGGGGCCCCGGCGGTCATGACGCGGATGGACCGTGCCAGGGGATGCGCGGCGGGGTGGTTGGCCAGCATCGTGAGCACGGTCGGCGCCGCGCAAAAATGGGTGATCCCGTCCTCCTCGAAGAGCCGCCAGATCTCCACCGGCTCGATGCGCGGGATGCACACGCTCGCCGCGCCGACGGCCGGCAGGCCCCAGGGGAACGTCCAGCCGTTGCAGTGAAACATCGGCAGCGTCCACAGATACGTGGACGCCCGGTCGATCTTGTGCTCGATCATCATCGCGAGCGCGTTCAGGTACGCGCCGCGGTGCGTGTACATGACGCCCTTTGGCCGGCCCGTCGTGCCCGAGGTGTAGTCGATCGCCAGCACGTCCTCCTCGTCCTCGCTCCACGGCTCGACGGGATCGTCGCTGCCGCCCTCCAGAAAGCGCTCGAACGCGGGGCCGAGCTCGAGGCGGCGCACCGCGGCCGGGACGGCCGCGGTCTGGGCGGCGAGTTCGGGAGAGTAGCAGAGCAGCGTTGCGCCGGAGTGCTCGACGATGTACTGCACGTCGCCGGCGGTGAGCCTCGTATTGATCGCCACCAGGACGCCGCCCGCCTGCGGCACGCCGAAGTGCGCGAGCAGGAGCGGCTCCGAATTCAGGGCGAGAAACGCGACGCGGTCGTCCTTGCCGAGACCGGCCCGGCGCAGGGCGGACGCCAGCCGGCGCGCCCGGCCCCGCCAGGCACGGTAGCTGAATCGCTGCGCGCCGTCGATGACCGCAACGCGGTCCCCGTACACGGCGCCGGCGCGCTCGAGAAAGGTGATCGGCGACAACTCCTCCCGGTATACGCGTGTGCCCGTGAGCATCTGTCCCCTCCTCGCACAGTGGCGTAGCGGGCGCGCTCGACGGTCAGCCGCGCCCGCCGGACAACGTCGTCGACGTCGGCAAGACCCGGGCCCGCGGTTCCGCCGCCCCGCCGGCGCGAGGCCGGCGAAGACCGCCCGCGGTGCGCGGATCGAGGGCGTCGCGCAGGCCGTCCCCGAGCATGTTGAACGCGCCGATGGCCGCCGCGATCGCGAGGGATGGCCAGAGCAGCAGCATCGGCTCCTGCTGCATGTAGTTCCGGCTCTCGCTGACCATGCGCCCCCACGTCGGCGCCGGCGGGAGAATCCCGAGGCCGAGAAAGCTGAGCCCCGACTCGACGAGGAGCGCAAACCCGGCGGACAGCGAGCACTGGACGATGAGCGGGCCCGCGATGTTCGGGAGGACGTGCCGCGCCATCTGCTGCCACGTGGATGCGCCGAGGGCGCGGGCGGCCTCCACGTATTCACGGCCGGCCACCCCGAGCGCGCCGCCGTAGGCGAGCCGCGCGAACGTCGGCAGGTACAGAATGCCGATGATCGCGGCGAGCTTCGCAAGTCCCTGGCCCAGGAACGTGACCGCGGCGATGGCCAGCAGGATCGGCGGAAATGCCAGGATGAGATCCATGGCGCGCATCGCCGTCCACTCCACTGCGCCGCGACAGGTTGCGCCGGCGACGCCCAGGATCGTGCCGCCCGTCGACGCGATCGCCACGGAGCCCACCGCGACGATCAGCGACACGCGCGCGCCGAACAGCAGGCGCGCGAGCGTGTCCCGTCCCAGGGAGTCCGTGCCGAGCGGGTGCGCCGGCGAGGGCCCGGCGAGGAGCGCGGGGCCCATCTCGAGCGGGCCGGCGGGCGCGAGCAGCGGCGCCAGCACGGCCGCGGCGGCGAGGAGCGCGAGCGCGCTGCCCGCGAGCCCGATCCGGGCGTTGAGGCGGATTGCGCTCATGCCAGCCGGATCCGTGGGTCGACCAGCATGTACGTGAGGTCGACGAGCAGGTTGATCAACACAAACGCCGCGGCGACGACCACCACGACGGCCTGGACCAGCGGGTAGTCGCGCTCGAAGGCGCCGGTGAGGAGCAGGCTGGAGACGCCGGGCCAGTTGAAGATGTACTCGATCAGCACGATCCGGCCGATCAGCTCTCCGGCCTGCAATCCGAGCACAGTAATCACGGGGATCAGCGAGTTACGCAGCACGTGCCGCACCATCACCGCCCGTTCCGCCAGTCCCTTGGCCCGCGCCGTGCGCACAAAGTCCTGCGACAGCGTTTCCAGCATGCCGGCGCGGGTCATGCGCAGGACGACCGGCGCAAACGTCAGCGCGAGCGTGAGCGCGGGGAGCACGAGGTGGCGCACGTGCCCGAGCGGATCGTCCGAGAACGCGACGTACCCCGTGGCGGGGAACCAATGCAGCACGAGCCCGAACACCAGGACGAACACGCTGCCGACCACGAACGACGGAAACGTCAGGCCCAGTACGGACACCCCCGTAATCGCGAGGTCCAGCGGCCGGCCGGCGCGCCGGGCCGCGAGAGTGCCGAGGGGGATGCCGAGCAGCACGGCGGCCGCCAGCGCGAACACGCCCAACTCCAGCGAGCGGGGCACGCGCACGGCGAGCTCGGCGCCGATCGAGCGCCCGGACAGGATCGACGTGCCGAAGTCGCCGCGCGCCAAATGCGCCAACCAGACGGTGTATTGCTCCAGGAGCGGGCGGTCCAGGCCGAGCGCGTGCCGCATCGCGGCGATCTTGTCCGGGGACGCGGCGTTCTCGCCCAGCATGACCACGACCACGTCGCCGGGCACGGCCCGCAGCAGCAAGAACACCGCCGTGGCGATCGCCGCCGTCATCGCGGCGGCGGCGATCAGGCGGCGCAGGACGTACGCGCCCATCGCCACGCGGGGCATCCGGCGAGATCTATTTCGCGAGCCACGTCGACGAGAGCGAGTAGCCCGAATATGTCCCGAGGGGCCCCGGGTAGTGATCGTAGCCTCGGACGTACGCGCGCGCGGCCTCCCCCTGATCGCCCCACGCGATGTACACCCACGGCGCGAGCGTGAGCGCCCGTTCCTCGATCTTCGCGTACAGCTGCTTGCGGATGGCCTGGTTTCCGACCACACGCGCCTCGTCGAGCCACTGGTCCAGCTGCGCGTCCTTGAACCCCACCTGCTTCGGGTAGTACGGGCTGTCCGATTCGTAGAAGAGGGACAGGAAGTCGGGATCGTTCACCGACGCCGACAGACCGCGCACCTCGATGGCGAAGTCGCCTTGGTTATGGCGGTTCAGCACGACCGCCCACTCGGGGAGATCGAGCTGCGCCTGGATGCCGACCTTGGCCAGCTGGGCCTGGAGGACCTGCGCGGTGCGCGTGTGGAGGCTGTAGGTGATGGGCGCCATGATGGTGATTCGGAGACCGTCTCCATAGCCGGCCTCGCGGAGCAGTTGACGCGCTTTGTCGGGCCGGTATGTGTACATGCCGTCGGCGTTGCGGTCGTGCGCCCACCAGCTCGCCGGGATGACGTCCCCGGTGATCGGCGTGCCCCGGCCGTCGAATATCGTCTTGACGACGGCGTCCCGGTCGATCGCGTACGCGATCGCCTGGCGCACGCGCACGTCGTCGTACGGCTTCCGCTGCGGGTTGAAGATGATGCACATAAAGATGCCCACGTCCGCGTAGAGCCGCAACTGCGAATCCCGTGCGATCGCGTTCATCTGTTCCTGGGGCACGAAGTCCATCAGCATGATGTCCCCGGCGCGCAGCGCGGTGAGCCGTGTTTGCGCATCGGCGAGCGGCACGAAGTTGATCGCGTCGAGGTACGGCTTGCCGGGCTCCCAATACGCCTCGTTGCGCACCAGCCGGACGCGCTGGCCGGGCTCCCACGAGACGAACTTGAAAGGCCCCGTGCCCATCATGGTGGAGCGCAGGTTCGCGCCGCCCTGGACGAACTTGGCGTCCACGATGGCCCCGTAGGGTTGCGCGAGGTAGGCAAGCAGCGGCGCGAACGGCTGGCTCAGCACGATCTTGACCGTCATCGGGTCCATGACCTCGACGCGCTTCACGGCGCGCAGGCTGCTGCGCAGCGCCGAGCCGGTCCGCGGATCGAGGATGCGGTCCAGCGAAAACTTGACATCGGATGCGGTCAGCGGGTCGCCGTTGTGGAACTTGACGCCGGGACGGAGGTGGAACACGTACTGCGTCTGCCCCACGAGCCCCCAGTGCTCGGCCAGCGCCGGCTCGATGCTCCCGCCGTGCCCGTAGCGGACGAGCCCCTGGTAGACCGCCATCTTGACGGTCCCGGCGCTCGCGCCGGAATTGACGTGCGGGTCGAGGTCCGGCGGCTCCGTGGATAGGCCGTAGATCAGCGTGCCACCGCGCTTGGGCTGGTCGGCCGCGCCGGCGGCCCAGGATGCCGCGCCGAGCCCGGTGAGAACGACGGCGGCGACCAACGCCGCCAGGATGCGCATCATGTCCCCCTCCGCATGGCGTCGATCTCCTCGAACGTCCTGCCCGCCTTGAGCAGGGCGAGCGTCTCCTGTTCGCGCCGCGCGGCGGCTTCCCCGCGCTCGACGATCGCCTCGACGTCGGACGCCGGGATCACGAGCACCCCGTCGTCGTCCGCGAGCACGTAATCACCGGCGGCCACCCGCACCCCGCCGCACACGATGGGCTCGCCGACCGAGCCGCCGAGATCGAGGCGCCGGGTCGTGAGCGCCGACAGGCCGCGGCAGAACACGGGAAGACCGAACTCGATCAGCTCGGCGCGGTCGGTCGCCGGGCCGTCCACCACGACGCCGGCGACGCCGCGATTCTTGGCGGCGAGCGCCATCCCGCCCCCGAACGACGCGTGCCGGAAGTCGCCCCCGCGCGCGATGACGAGGACGTCACCCGGCCGCGCGGCGCTGAGCGCCCTCCGGTAAATGGCGTTGTCGCGGGGCGGCGCTTCCACGGGAAGGGCCCGGCCGGCGAACTTGACGGGCCGGAACACCGGCCGGATCGCGATGTCCAGAAATCCCTCGTCGACGAAGTGGCCGAGGGTGGACGGCGCAAGTCGGGCCAGCCGGTCGATGATCGGATCCATGTCGCTCCCCGGAGGTATGTTCGTGTGCGTGGCCTAGAGTTCGGCGCCGGGGAGGACATTCCCGTTGCGGGCCCCGGCCGCGGGGCCCCGCGATACTCGCCGACTCACCATTCACCCGAACACACCAAGGCCGCCCCGGGGGAGTTGGGGCGGCCTCGGCGTGCGCGAACGTCCCTTGATGCGGGCCGCGGGACGTCCGCGAACGGACGGGTGCTGCTACTTCGGTGACAGCGCCTTGATCTTTTGCTCGTCGAGCTGGACGACCTGCGGCGGCAGCGGGCCGTAGTACAGCGGCGTCGCGACCTTTTGGCCGTCGTGGATCATCCAGGTCATGAGGTCGATGAGCGGCTGCGAAACGCGCGTGTTGTCCACCAGGATCCAGCTGAAGCCCGCGATCGGGTAGCTCTGCGGTCCAGGGGCGTTCACCCAAACCGACCGGAGATCCGGGGGCATGTGCGCCGCCGCTTGCGCCGCGCCGGCGGAGGCACCCGGCACGCTCGGCCCGACCCACCGGCCCGCGGCGTTTCGCAGCGTGGCCATCGGGATCTTGTTCTCGATGGAGTAGGCCATCTCGAAGTACCCGATCCCGCCGGGCGTCTGCTTGACTTGACCGGAGACGCCCTCACTGCCCTTTGCGCCCACGCCGGTCGGCCAGTCCACGGCCGCGGCGGCCCCGACCTTGCTCTTCCACGCCGCGTCTATCGCCGAGAGGTACGACGTGAAGATAAACGAGGTGCCGCTGCCATCCGAGCGGTGTACGACGGCGATCGGCACGTTGGGGACCTTCATGTTGGGGTTCAGGCTCGTGATGGCCGGATCCGACCACGACGTGATCTGCCCCATGTAGATGCGCGCGATCACATCGCCCGTCAGGCGCAATCCGGTCGGTACGCCCGGCAGGTTGTAGCCGACCGAGACGGCCCCGAGCGTGATCGGGATGTGCACGATGGTGGAGTGTTGCTTGAGCTGATCGTCGCTGAGGGGCGCGTCCGAAGCACCGAAGTTGACGGTGCCCGCGAAGAGCTGTTGCTGCCCACCTCCACTGCCGATCGATTGGTAGTTCACCTGTACGTTCGGGTGCAGGCGGTGGTACTCGGAGAACATCTTGGAGAAGAGCGGATAGTCGAACGTCGAGCCGGCGCCGGTGATGGTGACCGCCTGCTGCGCCGAGGTCGGCGGCGCAGCGCTCAGACCTCCCGCCACGCACGCCACCACGGCCGCCGCGATCAGCCGATGCGAGTTCCGGAGTCCGGATCCTAAATATGCCCTCACTTCGTTGCATCGCCTCCTTCCGGTAATGTCTCTGCGCCATCCGGGCCGTACAAACGCCGTCCAAACACAGCCTCTTTTCGGATGACGCCCGTTACATCGTACCCGGGCATTGTTAAGACACCGTGCGGCTCATGTTAGCGCAGCGTTAAGTCTCGCCGGGTGCGACGGACCGGCCTCGCGCCGGGTCCGACGTGATCCGGCGTCCTTAAGGTTCCCTTAACGCATCGATCACCGATGGTTAACGATGCCGAGGTAGCGTTAACGCCAGGAGGTGTCTCGATGAAACAGCGGATCCTGCTGGTCGATGACGAGCACGCGATCGTCGAGTCGCTCGGCTACGCCCTGGAGCGCGAGGGATACGAGGTGCTCGAAGCCGCCGACGGCAGCCAGGCGCTCGACCTCGCGAGGACGACACCCCGGATCTCGTGCTGCTCGATGTGATGCTGCCGGGGATGAGCGGCTTCGAGGTCTGCCGGATCCTTCGGCAGGAGTCCCGCGTCCCGATCTTGATGATCACGGCGAGGGCCGACGAGCCCGATCGGATCGTGGGGCTCGACCTCGGCGCCGACGATTACGTCACCAAGCCGTTCAGCGTCCGCGAGGTGCTGGCCCGCATCCGAGCCGCGCTGCGCCGCACCCAGGCCGCGCCCGCGCGTGACGAAGTGCTGCGCATACGCTGGCGTCGCCGCGTCTTGTTTCCGATGGTTGAGCCATCGTCGCAGGTGCGGGAGACGCGGTGCGGATGATTCGCGCCGGAGCTGGACCGTGGGAGGACATGCGATGCGCGTCAACGCCGATCTGCCCGACATCGTCGTGCATGACAGCGAGGATGCCCCTATCATGTGGATGGCGTCCATGACGCCGGATGTCAAGGCCGCGCTCATCGTGCTCATATGCCTCGCCGCGGTCGTGGGCGCCGCGATCATCTTTGTCCGCGTCGTCGGCTTCTAGAGCGTTAACGTTCCCTTAATTGAGTTTTAACATTGGCCTCACGGCCGATTAATGGCCGGATCGTATCGTGGTGAATGGGAGTTACCGCGTTGTGACCGCCAATCTCTGCCGCGCGCCCGAGAAAGCGCCGTGAGGGGATCGTATGCTGCATGACCACACCGCGAGGTCGATGGTAGGCGGCCCGCCGGGAGGGCCGTCGCTTGCGGCTGCCGAGCGCCGGAGATCGCGGGGCGCCGACGATGCGTTTCGCGTGGTGCTCGGCGCGTTTGCGCTCCTGGTCATCGTCATCGTGTTCGGCATCGGCTTTTCACTCGTCATGGCGTCGGGCCCGTCGCTGCAAAAGTTCGGGCCCTCGTTTCTCTGGACGTCGAAATGGGACCCGGTCCACGATACGTTTGGCGCGCTGCCGTTCATCTACGGGACGCTCGTGACGTCGGCGCTGGCGTTGCTCATCGGTGTGCCGATCAGCCTCGGGGTCGCGATTTACCTCGCCGAGATGTCGACCTGGGGATCGGCCGTCGTGTTGTCGTTCATCATCGAGCTGCTCGCGGCGATCCCGAGCGTGATCCTCGGCCTGTGGGGCATCTTCGTGCTCATCCCGTGGGTGCGGGGCAGCATCGAGCCGGCCCTCGGGCAAGCGCTCGGCTGGACGCCGTTGTTCAGCGGGCCGGCCTACGGTATCGGGATGCTCGCGGCGGGGATCATCCTGGCGATCATGGTCATCCCGATCATCTCGTCGGTGGCCCGCGACGTGATGCACGCGGTTCCGCAGGATCAGCGCGAGGCGATGTACGCGCTCGGCGCGACCCGGTGGGAGATGATTCGCGGCGCGGTGCTCCCGTACGGGCGCGCCGGCATCATCGGCGCAGTCATCCTCGGGCTGGGCCGCGCGCTTGGCGAGACGATGGCGGTGACGATGGTGATCGGCAACCGCCCGCAGATCGTCGCGTCGCTGTTCCAGCCGGGATACACGATCGCCGCGGCCCTGGCGAATGAATTCTCCGAAGCGTCATCGAGCCTGTACCTGTCGGCGCTGATCGAGATGGCGCTGGTCCTGTTCGCCATTTCCCTGCTCGTCAACGCCGCGGCGCGCTGGCTCGTGTCGCGGGTCACATCATCGGTGATGGCGCCGTGAGCGTGGCGCTGGTTCCCGTCGATGTCCGCCGCCGGCGTCTGACCGATCGTGTCATGACCTGGACATGTCTGGGCGCCCTGCTCGTGGCCATCGCCCCGCTCGCGAGCGTCCTCGGGTACGTGACGCTGCAGGGCGCCTCATCGGTCACGTGGCAGTTTTTCACGCACCTGCCGGCGCCGGTCGGCGAGCCGGGCGGCGGCATGGCGAACGCGATCACGGGGACGCTCCTCGTGGTGGCGCTGGCCTCGTGCATCGGCATCCCGATCGGCATTCTGGGCGGGCTGTACTTGTCGGAAGTGGGCGGCGGGCGGTTCGGGTGGTGGGTGCGGTTCACCGCGGATGTCCTCAACGGCATCCCGAGCATCGTGATCGGCGTCTTCATCTATGCGCTGATCGTCGTGCCGACGCGGCACTTCTCCGGGTTTGCCGGCGGGGTCGCGCTCGGGGTCATGATGATTCCGCTCGTAATACGCACGACCGAGGAGATGGTGCGGCTCGTGCCCGCGTCGCTCCGCGAGGCGTCGTACGCGCTCGGGATCCCGTGGTGGGTGACCATGCTGCGGATCACGCTTCGGACCGCGACGGCGGGCGTGCTCACCGGCATCATGCTGGCGGTGGCCCGTGTGCTCGGGGAGACGGCACCGCTCCTGTTCACCGCGTTCAACAACCCGTATTGGTCGCTGCGGTTCGATCAGCCCATCTCCACAATGACCGTGCAGTTGTACAACTACGCGATCGCGCCGTACGATGACTGGCACCGCCAGGCGTGGGCCGCGGCGCTTGTGCTCATGACGCTGACGCTGGTGCTCAACGTGGCGGCCAGGACCGCCGGCCGCCGGCGGTTCGGAAGAGGGAGGTAGATCGAATGGACGTGCCCAGCGCAATCGTGGAAGGCGCGCTCGCGGGGCTGGCCGGCGCGCGGGCTGTCGAGGGCGTCTCCGCGGAGCGGGTGACGGTCCGCGACCTGCACGCGTACTTTGGCCCGACGCACGCCGTCAAGGGCCTCTCGATGAGCATCCCGACGAATCGCATCACCGCGATCATCGGACCCTCCGGGTGTGGTAAGTCCACGTTTCTCCGTTGCCTGAACCGCATGCACGAGGTTGTGCCGGGAGCGAGCATGACCGGCAGCGTGCTCCTCGACGGCGAGGACATCTACGGAGACGCGGTGGATCCGGTGGCGGTGCGGCGCAAGATAGGGATGGTGTTTCAGCGGCCGAACCCGTTTCCCACGATGTCGATCTACGAGAACGTCGTGGCGGGGTTGCGGCTCGCCGGCGTGCGCGACCGGCGGCGGCTCACGGAGGTGGCCGAACGAAGCCTCCGGCACGCCGCGCTCTGGGACGAGGTCAAGGATTCGCTCGGCAAACCGGGGACCAGCCTGTCCGGGGGCCAGCAGCAGCGGCTGTGCATCGCCCGGGCCCTGGCCGTCGAACCCGAAGTGCTGCTGATGGACGAGCCGGCGTCCGCGCTCGACCCTGTTTCGACCTTGAAGATCGAGGAGCTCGCGCGAACGCTGCGGGAGACGCTCACGGTCGTGATCGTGACGCACAACATGCAGCAGGCGGCCCGGGCCTCGGACGTCACCGCGTTCATGCTCGCGGGGGAACTCGTCGAGGCGGGGCCCACCTCGGAGATCTTTACGCGGCCGCGCGACCGCCGCACGGAGGACTACATTACCGGCCGGTTCGGCTAGCGCAGGCCGTCGCCGCCCGGCCGCGGCCACAGCGGGCCTCAGCCCTAAGCCCCGGGCGAGCCTCCGGGGCGGCGTTTATATCTGATCCTCGCCGGGAATGAGGTGGGGGCAGGGGCCCCGTCGTGCATCCCAGCCCCAGGCCGTTGACCCCATCGTTCATCCGAAGGAAACGCCGCCTGTTCGGCGAACGCAATTGGATGCCGACGCGGGACGCCTTCGATCGCGATCTCCGGCAACTCAGCGACGATCTCATCCGCCTCGGAACGCTGGTCGAGGATCAGGTGCGCCGGTCCATCGATGCGTTGCGCTCGCGCAGCGTCGAGCTGGCCCAGGAGATCATCACGTCAGACAACGCCGTCGATCAGCTGCACCTCGAGCTCGAGAACCGCTGCATGCAGCTCATGGCGACGCAGCAGCCCATGGCGAAGGACCTGCGCACCATTGCCGCGATCTGGGCAATGACCATCGACCTCGAGCGCATCGGCGACCATGCCGAGGACATCGCGCGCACCGTCCGCCGGATGGCGCCGGAGCCGCCGATCAAACCGCTCATCGACATCCCGCGCATGGCGGATTTGATGCGCGAGATGCTTCGGGATGGGCTCGACGCGTTCGTGCGCCGCGACACGACGCTCGCCGAACGCATGGCCGCGGCCGACGACGCCGTGGATCACCTCTACAGTCAGGTGTTCCGGGAACTGCTCACCTATATGATCGAGGACCCCAAGAGCATCCAGCGGGCGACGCATCTGCTCATGGTGGCGCAGGCGTTGGAGCGCATGGCGGACCACACCACGAATATCGCCGAGCGCGTGATCTACATGGTCACAGGCACGCTGCGGGAACTCAACGTGTGAGGCCGGCGCCGGCCGCTCACGGCAGCGCCGCGGTCCGCGCTACCGAAACCAGCCCGCGCTCGCGCCGACGAGCAGGGCGGCGCCGAGGATGACCCGGTACCAGGCAAACACCCAGCTCGTGTGCCGCTCGAGATACCGCAGGAGTCCCCAGATCGCGGCGTAGGACGCCGCGCTGCCGGAGAGCACGCCGATGGCGAGCAGCACCCACCCGTGCCCGCTCAGCCCAGCCTTGCGCAGCGTCCACAGCTCGAACAGCCCCGCCAGCACGATCGCCGGGACGCCGAGCAGAAACGAAAACCGGGCGGCCGTGGGACGCTCCATGCCGAGTCCCAGGCCCGCCGTCAACGTCGAGCCCGACCGTGACACGCCCGGGATGAGCGCAAACGCCTGCGCAATCCCGACGTACACACAATCCCGCAGCGTGAGCCGGTTCCACCCCCGCTTCCCTTCCGATCGCGGCTGGCCGTAGAGCTCGGCCATGGCGAGCAACGCACCCATCAGCACGCACGCCCAGGCCACGACGGCCAGGCCGCGAAGCGGCGAATTGCAGGCATTCAGCGTCTTGCGCAGCGCCAGCCCGGCGATGCCGATCGGGATCGTCCCGATGATGATGCCGGCCGCGATGCGCAGCGAGTGGTCCCGCGGCTCGCCGCGCCGGAGCGCGGCGAGTGCTTCCCCGGAGATCGCCACGATGTCCCGTCCAAAAAACGCCACGACCGCGAGCAGGCTCGCAAGCTGCATCGCGGCGGAAAACGCGGCCCCCGGATCCGGCCACCCGAACAGCGCCGGCACGATCCGCAGGTGCGCCGTGCTGCTGATGGGGAGAAGTTCCGTGATGCCCTGCACGATGCCCAACACGACCATCTTCCATGCGCCGAGCTGCACGAAGCTCAGGTTGATCGAGGTGCCGTCGCAGGGCGAGGTGCCCGGGGTCATCGTGGCGCAGCCCCGCGCGTGATGAACAGCCGCATCCATTCCTCCGTGGGCCGAAGTGCCGTCATCCGGTGAGGTGACGAGCGTGGCACCCGTGCAAAGTTTAGCACATACCCAAACGCTATCCGCGGCCGATCTCGGCTTTGAGGTGGCGCCAGGCATCGCGCGCTTCCTCGATCGATCCCTCGTCCTCGATCGTCGAGACGTCGCCGGGATCGCGTCCCAGGACGATGGCGCGGAGCACCCGGCGCATGATCTTGCCGCTGCGCGTCTTCGGCACGAGACGAACGAAGTTCAGCTCGGCGATGACGGCGACGGGTCCGAGCTCGGCGCGCGCCGTCGCCAGGATCTCACCACGCAGTCGCCTCCCCGTAGCCGCGCGCGCAGCTCACGGCACGCCCCGGCCCGCGCTTAGGGTACTTTGACCGGCCGCGGTTTCCCTCCCGGCCGGCGCGAGTCCGGTGACGCGCCGGCGCCGGCGGGCGGATCCGCAGCCGTCTGTCTTCGCGGCCGCCGAGGCCGGGCACGATTCACGGCCGGCTGAACTGTCTGCAAGGTATAGTGACCAGCGTGATACCGATGAGGGAGGCGCGCCGATGGCGATCACCGTGTTCATCCGTTACCGGCTGGACCCGTTCAAGCGGAGCGCGTTTGAGGAATACGCGAGGCGCTGGCTCACCATCATCCCGGCGTGCGGCGGCACGCTCGTGGGTTACTGGATGCCGCACGAAGGCACCAACAACATCGCCTACGGGCTGATCTCGTTCGAGAGCCTGGCGGCCTACGAGGCGTACCGCGAGCGGCTCAAGCGCGACCCGGACGGCGTCGCGAACTTCCGGTCCGCGGAGGAGCAGCGGCTGATCCTGGCCGAGGAGCGGACCTTCTTGCGGCCCGTGACGCGCGGCGGCTGATCTCGCCAAGAACACAGACGGTCCTCCGGCCGGGCCCTCGACGCGCACGACTAGCCGCCCGCTCCCCTGGGCACAACGGGCAGTGAGGCCGTGCCGCCGGGGGAGTAGGGATGGCCACGACGATTCCTTCTCGGACAGCGTTCATGTTCTACTATGCCGCGAACTCGACCATCAGCGCGCCGGACGCCGTTCGGGAGTGGTTTTCGACCAGTCAAAAGCTGAAGCCCCACGGCCACATCCGGGTCAAGGGCCGCTGGGGCGATGTCTATCAGGTGGGAAAGCTGATGAGCGAGCTCGACCGGACCTGGCCGTCGGTGGTCCATGACTGGCTGCGAACTCGGAGCGGCATGCCGGAGGCGCTGGTCGTCGTCTGGACGCCCGAAGGATAGATAACGGATAGATCGCGCGCCCCATCACATCACGATTCATAACCTTGCGTTAACAGTTTCTTTGCCTTCGGTTTTGATTCGCATCTTGCGAGGTTAAACAACGGTGGATAGAGTTGACCCGGAGGCATGAGAACGCTCGTGTGGACGGCAACGAATTCGGCCCAAAACGTACCTGTGCTCCAGTCGGGACGGACGCCGCACACTCGTAGCATCGCCGGGGGAGACGCCACGATGAAGCGGATCGACCTGCATACGCATGCGAAGCTCTCGAAGACCTTTCCGTTCGCTCCTCGCGCGGTGTGGCAATTCATCGCGCGGTCCAAGCGCCTGGGGCTCGACGGCGTCGCCCTGGTGGAGCACTTGCATGCCGTGGACTACTGGGGCATCCACGAAGCGCTCCGCCGCGAGTTTCGCTACAGGGATGCGGACGGCGTCTATGAGGGGCCCGATGGGTTCCGGCTCCTCAGCGGTGCCGAGCTCAGCATCCTGGAGGGTTGCGACCTCATCGTGCTGGGCACCGTGAGGCAGCTTCAGGCGCTCGACGCCGCGCTCGCCGAGCCGCCCACGGGCGGCTACCGGCCCCCGTTCGACGAAGCGATCGCCGCGGTGCGGCGGGTTGGCGGGTTCGTGGCCGGGGCCCACATGTTCCGGCCGGGCAAGGAGCTGGCGAAAGTCGGCCTGCCCCGGCTGGCGGCGCTCGACGCGCTCGAGTTCAACGGCAAGGACTTCACGATGGACGATCGAGTGAGCGCCGAAGCGACGCGACTCGGCCTTCCTATCATGGGCGGCAGCGATGCGCACTTCTGGGCCCAGGTGGGGATCAAGGCGACGGTGTTGCCGATCGGCGAGATCACGCAGGCGTCCGTGGCGTCCGCGATTCGCGACGGCCTCGCATCCGTCGCGAGCCAGCCGTACGGGCCGCTGGCCGTTCAGATCAGCGGCGCGTACAAGCGGATCGCAAAAACGCAGCGAGCGCGCGCCGCTCTTCCGGGGGCGCATGCCCGTTCATCCAGCCGCGCCGTTGCGGGCCTCTCGGAGGTGGCCGGTCAGGCGCGATAGCACAATGCGAGGGAGCGGCCCCCTGCGGCGGCCCGCCGGCTCGGAGGAAGGGGCGCACCGGCGCGTTAAGCGAGGACGGGGGCGCCCGAGCCCCACGACGCATCCGGGAGAGTGACCGCATGGCGAGACCGCTCAAGGTGACGGCCGCGATGCCCTGCGCGGAAGCCGCGGAATTGATGACTCAACTCTCATTGGGATTGATGCACGGTACGCTCATCATCCGCTCGAGCGAGGAACGGCACGCCTATCACCTCGGACAGGTGATTCGCCTGGAGATTCGCGCCGAGGAAGACGGCACCGAGGGGTCCATGCACATCGGGCTCCACTGGCGCGTCCCGCTGAGCGTCACAACCTCGTCCTGATCGCCGGCGTCGAAGCCCGAAAGGGGGGAGGACATGGCCAAGCACGAGGACAAGGGTGGCAAGTTCGAGTTTTCGGCCACGCTCGAGGCGTCCCAGGTCGCGGATTACCTCGTGAGGATCGCGGACGGGCTGCGGCGTGGCGTGATCGGCCTGACCGCCGGGGAGCGCGCCGTCCGGCTCGAGCCTACCGCGATGCTCGCATTCGAGATCGAAGCCGAGGGCAAGCCGGAGAAGTCCGCGGGCAGCATCGCCATGGAGCTCTCGTGGAAGCCGGAGTACGCGTCGGCGGCGGAGGCCCTCGAGATTACCGTCGATCCCCGGGAAGAAGGGGGCCGGCAGCCCGCGGGCACAACGACACACCAGTAAGCGTTCACGGTCCTGCGCATTCTCCCGAGACGCACCACCCGTGGACCGGCCGGACGCCGCGCGTACCCGGCCGGAGACGGCCGGGTACGCGCGGGAAGGCCATCATGGCCGCCGACGCCCTGCTGACCGGCCTGCCGGGCGAGGTCACCAAACTTGGGCAGCTCGCGCTCGACCAGCTCGAACGGGCGTTGCGGTGCTACGCTTGTCGCGACCTCGCGCTGGCCGAGGAGATCATCGAGCGCGACGACGCGGTCGACAATCTCAACCTGGAACTCGAGGAACGCTGCTTCGCCCTCGCCGCCACGGGCGGCTTGTCCGCGGACGGGCTCCGCACGGTCCGCGCCACCGTCAAGATCGCACTCAATCTCGAGCGGATCGGCGACGCGGGGACGCACATCGCGAAGCGCGTCCGGCTACTGGTCCGCGAAGGGATTCCCCGCATCGAGTTTACCATTGATGAGCTCGAGCGGTGCGCGGTGACCGCCGTGACCGAGGTGGTCGAGGCGTTCAACGCGCGCGACCTCGAAATGGCCCGCCGCGCGTGCCTGCGCGAGTCGGAACTGGACGCGCACTACGTCCGCTACCTCGGCGAGGCGCGCCAGCGCATCCAAACCGACCCCGTCGCCGTCCCGTACGTGCTGCACTGCCTCGCCGTCATGAAATATCTGGAGAAAGTGGCCGACTACGTGCTCAATATCGGCGAGCAGGTCATCTTCCTCCTGACCCGGCGTCGCTTGAAGTTTTCACAGTATCAGCAACTCGACCTGCTGCTCCCCGAGGGCACACCGGGCGACGTGGAGTTTCGCCCGTACTGGGATGGGGTGAGCGGCGCGGTGGTGGCGCGGATCTCCGGGCGCGAGGGCGACGTCGTCTATAAGGAAGGGACCCGGCGCAAGATCCAGGAGGAGACCGAAAAGCTCCGGGCGTGGGAGCAGATCGCCGGCGGGCTCACGCCCCGCATTCTAGGATCGGTCACGGTGGGGGACCGGCAGGCGCTGCTGCGCGAGTTCGTCGACAGCGCGCTCCTCTCGGAGCTGTATCTGTCCGACGCTCCGCGCCACGCCAAACTGCTCGCGACCGAGCGAGTGCTCGCGGCTGTGCGCCGGGTGTGGGACAGCACGCTCGTCCAGACACCCCCGACCGTCGATTACGTCGCGCAGATTCTGCGACGTCTGCCGGAGGCGTTTGCGTTGCACCCCGAGCTGCGGCCCCATCTGGAGCAGCAGATCGCGCTGCCCGACGGCTCCGTATTGTTCGCCGACCTGCTGAGGCGCGCGGAGGCCGTGGAGCCGACCTTGGTGCCGCCGTTCTCCGTCTGGCTCCACGGCGACTTCAACGCCAGCAACGTACTCTACAACGAGCGGACGGGGCAGATCAAGTTCATCGACGTGCATCGCTCGCGGCTCGGCGACTACCTCCAGGACGTGAGCGTGTTGTCGCTCTCTATGGAGCGCCGGCCCGACCTCACGCCGGCGGTCCGGGAGGACGTTGCCGCGATCAACGCGGTCGTCGAACGATTCGCCCGGGAGTTCGGCGCCGCGCACGGGGACCACGCATTCGAGCGCCGGCTGCTCCTCAGCATCGCGCGGTCATGCGTGACATCGGTGCGGGTGGTCATCGACCCCGATCATGCCTGGGTCTTGCTGCGGCGGGGCGTAGCGTTGATGCAGCAGACGGTGGCCGCGTCGTGACGCTGCGCGTCGGCGTCGCCGGCATTCCGGGGACGTGGTCCACCGAGCATCTCAGGCGGGCCTTGGAGCAGTGCGGCTGCGACACGCTCGTGTTTTCGGCGGCGGACTGCGTCGTCGAGATGCGGAGCGGGGCGGTGCGGCACGCGGGCGTCGATCTCGGCGAGCTCGACGCCGTGGTCGTCAAAAAGTTGGGCTCCACGACGGACCCGATGGCCCCGAGCCGGGTGCACCTGCTGATCCAGCTCGAAGCGCGAGGCGTTCGCGTCTTCAGCCCGGCTGCGGCGATCGCGGAAGTTCAGGACCGCTACCGCATGACGGGGCGCCTCAGCCACGCGGGCATTCCCCTGCCCGCGACGATCGTGACGGAGAGCGTCGCGGAGGCGGCGGCGGCGATCCGGCGGTGGGGGCGTGCGGTCGTCAAGCCGCTGTTCACGTCCAAGGGCAGCGGCATGTTGATGCTCGCCGGCGGCGCGCCTCTCCGTCTGGCGCTCCGGCGCTGGCAGCGGCAGTGGCGCATGCCGTTCTACGTGCAGGAGTATGTGCCGCACGCCGGGCGGGATATCGGCGTGGTCGTCTTGGCGCGGGAGGTGCTCGGGGCCTACTATCGGGTGGCGCGCCGCGACGCCTGGCTGACGACCACCGCGGCCGGCGGCCACTACGAAGCGTGTCCGGTCACCCCGGTGATGCGGGAGCTCGCCGTCCGCGCGGCCGACGTGTTCGGGTTGACGTTCACGTGCGTGGATCTGGTGGAAGGACCGCACGGCTATCTCGCATACGAGGTGAGCGCGTTCGGCAGCTTCGGTGGCTTGTGGCGCACGCAGGGCATCGACGCCGCACAGCGTTACGCCGAGCACGTCGTTCACACGCTCCGCGAACGGACGCCCGATGAGCGAACTGGCATCGATCATCCGCGCGTACCGGCCTAGCGCGACCGTCGCGCTGGAGATTGCCGGGGTCCCCCTGCGCGTGCACACCAACGCGCCGGCCGTGCATGAGCGTCTGCGCCGGTATTTCGGCGCCTATGTTGGCGCAGACGCCGGCGACCCCGCCGCCGACGTGTTCCTGTTCTGCGGGACGCCCATCTACGACGAGGCCCGGATGCAGGACGTGCCGCGACGCTCCCGCGCCGACCGGGTGAAGGAGGCGTTCTACGACGCCGCCGACGCTCGGGTCGTCCTCAAGCGCCGGACCGGCGTGGTCATCTACGTGGCGGAGCCCGACCACTACGTCGTAGGAGACTTGGAGACCAACTTCAACCAAGCCGTCAACATGGTGATGATGGTTCTTGCCAAGGCGCTGGTGCGCCGCGGCTACATCGTGCTGCACGCCTCCGCCATCCTCGGCGACGCCGGGGGCATCGCGTTTGCCTCGTCGTCCGGGGCCGGCAAGTCGACGCTCGCGCTCATGCTGCTCGAGCAGCATCATCACCTGGTGAGCAACGATCGGCTCTTCCTGCGGCCGTCGCCGGACGGCGCGGAGATGGTGGGCATCCCCAAGCAGCCGCGGGTCAATCCCGGGACGCTCCTCCGCGTGTCCCGGCTCACCCGCCTGCTGCCCGCGGACGAGGTGAGCCGCTACCGGCCGATGCCGCCCGAGCAACTGTGGCGCCTGGAACGCAAGCACGATGTCGACGTGGAAGCCATCTACGGGCCGGGCACTGTCCGGCTTCAAGGCATGCTGCGCGCCGTCTTTCTGCTGCGCTGGAGCTTCGACAGCCGAGGGTGGAGCGTTCACACGATCCCGGCGGCGGAGCGCCCCGCCGCGCTCGGGCAGGTTGTCAAGAGCCTCGGCGTGTACGACCTTGCCCCGCCCGATCCGGCGCTGGTGGAGTCCACGCTGGCCGCGGTGTGCGAGCGGATCTCAGTCTACGAGGTCTCCGGCCGCGCGGACCTGGAGCGGCTGGCGTCGCTCGTGCTCGCCGGCCCGGCGCTGTCCCCGGCGACCGGCCCCTAGACCGCGGCGCCGCCCGGCGCCGGGCGTGGCGGCCCGGGGGCAGCGTCCCGCGGCGGGGGCGGGGAGTCCCGTCAGGCGCCCGATTCCGGCGGCGCGCCGGGCCACTTGGGCGGGGGCGGCACGTATGCGTCGAGGCGGCGCACGAGGGACGCCGCGTCGTCCTCGATGATCAGTGCCTGGCGGTAGGCTTCGTCGAGGAACCCGTCTGCGACCATGCGATCGATCAGGGCGAGGAGCGGCCGGAAGAAGCCACCAACATCGAGCAACCCCACGGGCTTGTGATGCAGCCCCAGCTGTCCCCAGGTCCACATCTCGAAGAATTCGTCCAGGGTGCCGGATCCGCCGGGGAGCGCCACGAAGCCGTCGGCCAGCCCGGCCATCTCCGCCTTACGCGCGTGCATCGATCCCACGACGCGCAGCTCGCGAAGGCCCGCGTGCGCGATCTCGCGGTCCATGAGCGCTCGCGGGATGACGCCGATGACGTCGCCCCCGACCTGGAGTGCGGCATCCGCCAGCGCTCCCATGAGGCCGACACGGGCGCCGCCGTAGACGAGGCCGATCCCGCGGGCGGCGAGGAGCCGTCCGAGTTCCTGGGCAGCTTCACGATAGCGGGCATCCCGTCCCGGGCTCGACGCGCAGAAGACGCACAGACGACGCATACGCGGGTGTGATTCGGGGCCGGCGCGCGGCGATCCCGTGCCCGGCGCCGGAGGGAATCCTCGGACCGGAGCCGAACGACGGGTCCGGCGCCTGCACGCCGCCCGCCGTTCCGGCTGAGACAACCCAAAGACGAGGACGATTGCCGTGACGACCCGCTTTGAGCCCCCCGACGCGTTTCAGTCGCCGCGCTTCGCGCAACTCCCGACGTTCATGCGGCTGCCGCACGTCCGCGACCCAGAGGGCCTGGACGTGGCGATCGTCGGGGTCCCGTTCGACGGCGGCACCAGCTACCGCTCGGGCGCCCGCTTTGGGCCGCGGGAGATCCGCGTGCATTCCGCCCTGATCCGGCCGTATCACCCGGTGCTGCGGGCGTCGCCGTTCGCCCGCCGCAAGGTCGCGGATTGCGGCGACGTCGATACCAATCCCATGGACATCCTGGACACGTACGGGCGGATCGAGCGGGCCGTGGGAGCGATCCTGGCGGCCGGCGCCGTGCCCGCGTGCATCGGCGGCGATCACTCCATCTCGCTCGCCATCTTGCGCGCGGTCGCGCGCGCGCATGGCCCGGTCGCGTTCGTGCACTTCGACAGCCACCAGGACATGTGGGACGAGTATTTTGGCAACCGGTACTTCCACGGGACGCCGTTCCGGCGGGCGCTGGAGGAAGGTCTCTACGATCCCAAGGCCACGGTGCAGCTCGGCATCCGCGGCCCGGTGTACGGCCCCGAGGACTTCGCGTTCGGGGAGACGCACGGGGTGACGGTGGTGCGCGCCGAGGAGCTCCACCGGCGCGGCACCGACGCGGCGCTGGAGCCCGTCCGGCGGCTTGCCGGGCGCAAGGTATACGTGTCGTTCGATATCGACGCCGTGGACCCCGCGTTCGCGCCCGGCACAGGGACGCCGGAGGTGGGCGGCCTCACAAGCGCGCAGGCGCTCGAGCTGCTGCGCGGGCTCGCGGGACTCGATATCGTCGCGTTCGACCTCGTGGAGGTCGCGCCCCCGTACGACCACGCCGGCCTCACCGCGATGCTGGCCGCCAACGTGCTGTTCGAGCTGCTCTCGGTCGTCTCGCTGCGCGCACCGGTTCGCTAGTGAGTCACCGCACTACTTCCGCAAGGGCCGGTGCCGGACGTACCTGCCCTCCGCGCTACTAGGCCTACGGCGTGAGCCAAAGCGCCCGACGCCTAACCAATGCCGTGCCTTCGTTTCGTCCTCAGCGCAAGCAAAGTGATGCCACGCAGCTGAAAGCATCGCGGGCGTCGAACGCCCCGCGGCCTACGGCGTGGGCCAGGACGTCCGGCCAGGCCCGCCCGGCGCGTCTACCCCCGTCGCACATACGAGATGGGCACTGGGGTCTCGTACTCGTCTCTGCCGCACGAGACTCCCGGCCTGGCGACGTCGCGCCACGGGGACTACCGGCTTCCGCCCAGATACGTCGAGATGTACTGCCGCATCTGCGCGGCGAGCCGCTCGACGTTGCGCTCGAGGAGGGCCGCGCCCTCGCCCGCCGATGCCGCCCGCGGATCCGCCTCCGCCGGGACGGTGAAATCGGCCGTGGGCCGGCCGTCGAACGCGGCGCCGTTGACGATGCCGTAGTCCCGGTAGCGCAGCGGCGTTCCCGCCGGCGGCAGGGCGCTCAGGTCCACGCTCGCCGGCGCCTCCACCATCATGACGGACGTCTCGCCGCGCCCGGCATGCCCCGGATCGTGCTCGGGAGCGAGCGGGCCCGCGCCGCTGCGCTCAAAGACGACCCACGCGCGCGGCGGCTCGTTTTCCTCGGCGGCGACCCGCCGGAGCGCGCGCATGTGATTCGGCGCGCCGTGCCCGTTGACGATCACCACGAGCCGGTACTCGTTCTGCTTCAGCAGCCGCACGAGCTCCCGGATGATGACCGCAAACGCCCCCTCCTCGATGTAGAGGCTCCGCACGGGGTTCCCCGGGAAGTCCATCCCCACGACGCGTTCGTGCCCCTCCAGACCCAGGGGGCGCAGCCCCTGCGGCCCGTCGGCGGCGCGCACAGTCTCGGACCCGAGATGGTACGCGGGGAGCACGACGCCCCCGACGCGCCGCGCCGCCTCGACGGCGACCCGGTGGGCGGCCATCGCGTCGGTCCCCAACGGCAGATGCGGGCCGTGCCATTCGAGCGGCCCCACCGGAAGATAGGCCACCGGGCAGGCCCGTCGCGCGGCGACGATCTGGGATGGCCGCATCAGCTCGAAGCGCACCTCATCCGTCACAGGCGGTCCTCCATCCGGCTCCGGCAGCGTACGCGCCCCACCCGTTCCGCGCGCCCCGGGTGCTGGTGCGTCATCGCCTTAGTTCGGCAAGGGTTGGTGCCGGGCGGACCTGACCTCCGCTCCACGCACGACGCCTGACAAATCCGTCTGTTCGGTTGTCAGCAACGCATGTAGAGTGAGGCCACGCACATGCGCGTATCGCGGGCGTCGAACGCCCGCTGCCTACGGCGTGAGCCAGGACGTCCGGCCAGGCCCGCCCGACACGTCTACCCTCATCGCGCATACGAGACGCTACACTAGGCCCCCTCCCGCGCCGGGGATCCGCGGTGGCCCGCGTCATGCTTCGCCGTAGCCGGCCGCGTTCGTGATGATCGGATGCCACCGCATCCCGGCGTCGAGCGGGTACACGGGCCGCGTGACATAGCGGTACGGCAGGCGGGTCAGCTCCATGTCCGCGAAGCCCGGCGTGAGCGTCAGGATCTCCCGGGGCGCGATCTCGCGCAGCGGGGCCATGAGATACCCGAGCTTGATGACGATGAGCTTGTGCGCCGGGAGGTCAATGCCGGCCTTCGTGAAGTCGCCCGGGTCATGGTACGTGTAGCGGCGGTCGGAGAGGAGTACCCGGACGCCGTTGGCACGCAGCGTCGCGAGGTTGACGTCCCCGGGCGCCGTGGCGCGGTGCAGATGCTCGACCGTACCGGTCATCCGCACCGGCGCGCCGTGCACGGTGTCGAGCTTGCCGCCGACCTCCACCGTGACCGTGCTTCCCAGGCCGCTCTGGAAGCAGGCGCGCGCGGCCGCCGGATCGGGGAAGCCCGCCACCACGGCGTCCGGCACCTGCCGCGCGACGAGCCGCGCGAGCATGTGGGTGGAGTCTCCCGGGGCGCCCGCCGTCGGATTGTCCCCGGAATCGGCGATGAACACCGGCTGCCCCTCGGCGCGGAGCGCCGCATCGATGGCCTCGTCCGCCGACCGCGCGACCTCCTGATCGAACGTGAAGCGCTCGCGCTCGTCCCACATCCGCTGCGCGAGGCGCCGCGCCTGGCGGCGCGCCTCCGGCACATGGTCCTCGTCCCGGGCCGTCACGAGCACGCTGGCGCCCGCGTGCCACGTGTCGGCCCAGCCGAAGCCGATCAGCACCTCCGCGTTCAGGATCCCCGGCAGCGCCTCGATCTCACGCGCCATCGCGAGGAGGGACCGCATCGGCTCCACGCCCGTGGTGGCGCGTTCTCCCGGCAGCAACAGGGGCACCCGGATGAACACGGGCTGCGGCCGCCGGCCCGCGCGCACGCATTCGGCCAGGAGCCCGAGCGTGCGTTGCAGCGTCTCCGCCTGATCCCGGTGCGGCGCCGTGCGGAAACACGCCCACGTGTCGGCCTTGTTCGCGAACTCTTCCGTGAGGTTTGCGTGGGGATCCAGCCGCACTGCGATGGGGACGTCGCGGCCCACGGCGGCCCGCACCATCCGGACCTGGTCGGTCTCGCCGCTTCCGATATGCTCCACGAGCATCGCACCGTGCAGGATGAGGCACACGCCGTCGAGCGGCCCCGCGTCGTGGAGCCGCCGGAGCATCTCATCGCGGAGGTCCAGATACGCGCGTTCCTCGACCACGCCGGACGGACAATGCGCCTGGGCCACAAGCAGCGGCACCGGCTCGATGTCCAGCGCGCGCGCCGCGTCGCCGAGGCCCCGGTACTCCAAGATCTCGGGGCCCCGCAGCACACGGAAATCCCCGAGCGTCTGGCTCACCGGCGAAAAGGTCAAGGCTTCGTGGCTGATCCCCGCGATCCCGATGCGCATCTGGATCCCTCCCGGTTCGGCGGCGTGGGCCGCCCGGCCCTATTTGACGGCGCCGGCGCTCATGCCCTGGACGACCCAGCGCTGCAGGAACACGAAGATCGCGACGAGCGGCACGCTCGCCAGCGTGGACAGGGCCATGATCCCGTTCCAGTCCCGAACGTACTGCCCGAAGAAGGACGCGAGGCCCACGGTCAGCGTCTGCGACCGCGGGGTCTCGGTGAGCACGACAGCGAGGAGGTACTCGTTCCACGCGCCGATGAAGATGAACGCGGCCACGCCGACGAGGCCCGGCACGGCGAGCGGGGCGACCACCTTGTGGAGACTCTGCACGCGCGTGCACCCGTCCACCATCGCGGCCTCGTCCAGCTCCTGCGGGATCGAATCGAGGTACCCTTTGATCAGCCAGGTGGCGATGGGCAGCAGGAACGCCGTGTTGGCGACGATCAGACCGGGCAGGGTGTCGTAGAGCCCGACGACGTGCGCGAGCCGGAAGTAGGGGACGATCAGCGTCACGCGCGGCAGCATCAGCACGCTCAGGATGCCGAGCAGCATCGCCTGCCCTCCGGGCAGGCGAAACCGCGAGAATCCGTAGCCGGCCAGGGCGCCGAGCGTGAGAGACAGCGCCAGCGCCCCGACGGAGAGGACGATACTGTTGGCAAAGAAGCGCTGATACGCTGGATCGTGCAGGATACGCGCCATGTATTCGCCGGACACCGTCTTGGGGATCAAGACCGGCGGATACGTCAGGACTTCCCGGATTGGACGTACGCTCGCGCTCACCATCCACGCCACGGGGACGAGGATCACGCCCGCGGCCAGCGAGGTGAGCCCTACCAGCCACGCGTGATGGCCGATGACGCGGAGCCGGCGGCGCGGGGGCGCGGTCACCACGACGGCTCCCCCCGGCGCGCCAGTGCGCGAAGGTAGGCCTGGGTGCCGAGCACGAGGAGCGCCAGCATGATCGTGCTGGTCGCCGCGCCCTTGGTGAGATTCCCGTCGAGGAGGGCGGTCCGGTACACGTAGAACGCGACGGTCTCGGTCGCCCGCCCGGGGCCGCCCTGCGTCAGCATGTTCACGAGGTCCACGTGCCCGAACGTCGTGATGAGGTCGACGGTGGAGATCGCCACGAGCACCGTCCGCAGCTGCGGGAGCGTGACGGAGACAAACCGCTGCCACGGGCCGGCGCCGTCCACCTTGGCGGCGTCGTACAGCTCGGGGAGGATGTTTTGCAGGGCGCCGAGCAGCGCCACCATGTAGAACGGATAGCTCTTCCATGTGTTGACGGCGATGATCGCGCCGAGCGCCAGCCTGGCGTCGCCGAGCCAGGCGATGGGCTGGGACCAGTGCAGCACCCCGACCGCGAGGTAGTTGAACAGCCCGTACGGGTCGTACAGGAGCGACCACATCAGCGCGGCCGCGGCGGTGGAAAACACCCAGGGGAGGATGAGCGCGCCGCGCATCGTGTTGCGAACGCCGCGATGGAACCATGTCTCATGGAGGAGCAGTGCGAACCCCAGGCCCACGGTGAGCTGCAGCACGACCGATGCCACGGTGAAGATCGAGGTGTTCCACACGGCGTTCCAAAAAATCGGATCGCGCAGCACCGCGGCGTAGTGCGCGGCGCCCACAAAGTGCCACCGCCCGGCCGTGACGTCCTGCAGGCCCATCGCCACGACGGTCGCGACGGGGTAGACCGCGGTGAGGACCAGATACAAGACCGCGGGCGCCACGAAGAGGTACCCCGCGACGTAGCCAGGCAGCCGCCGTGTACTGCCCGCGGTACGGCGGCGCCTCGCGTCCGCGGCAGCGCCCGCGTGCCGCAGCCCCGGTGTCTCCGCGAGCGGCAGGCTGTAGTGATGCCCCAGGGCGCCCCCGGGGGACGCGGCCGGCCGCTCCGACCCGGCGTAACGGCGCGGGCGGCCGTTCACGGCACGACCCCGGGAGGCTCGGTGGTCCCCAGGTCTACTTGGACTTCGCGATGGCCGATTGCCAGGCCGTCGCCGCCTCGTCGAGCGCCTGCTTGACGGGCACCTTGCCACTCACGGTGTTTTGGAACGTCGTCTTGAACAGATCAAACAGCGTTCCTGTGTCGGGGAGCGCCGGGAGCACGATGTTGGCGGCCGTGTCCTGGTTTGCAAACTGCGGGATGTACCGGAGCATCGGGTCGGTGCTGCCATTGAGCGACGTCATCGCGGCGTGGGTCGCCCAGGGGAGGCTGATCGCCTTCGTCATAGTGACCGCGACCGTGGGGGAGTACAGATACTCCAAAAACTTCCACGCCGCGTCCTTGTTCTGCGACTTGGCGCTCATCCCCACGCCGCTGCAGCTCCACAGATATCCGCCCGTCTTTGCGCGCCACGCCGGCGCGTACGCGAGCTTGATCTTCGGGTCGATCTGCTTGGACTTGGACCAGATGAACGGGCCGTCGATGATGCTCGCCACCTGCCCGCTCGCGATGTACTCGAGCATCCGCGCCTGATCCTCACCGAACGATCCGGGCACGACAAGCCCCATCTGGTAGAAGTTCTTCCACCACGTCATCGCCGCGACGCCCTGCGGGGAGTTGAAGACCGCCCGGCCGCTGGCGTCCAGAAACTGGCCGCCCTCCTGCGCCAGCCGGAAGCCGAAGTACCGCGTCAGCGCGAAGCCTCCGTCGGCGAGCGGCATGCTCATTCCGTATTTGTTGGCGCCGGAATTGCGCAGCTTCTTCTCGACCTGGATGAACTCGTCCCAGTTCGTCGGGGGCCGGAGACCGGCGGCGGCAAACTGATCGACGTTGTACGCGAACTGGTACGGGATCATGTACAGGCAGAACGACAGCGTCCGGCCGTTGATCTTGCGCCGCGCCGTCGGGAGGAGGTTGTCCGCGAAGTCTTTGTTCTTTGCGAGCCACGGGTCCAGGTCTTCAACGTAGCCGAGCTTGTCGAGGCCGGGCAGCCAGCTTCCTTCCACGCCGAACAGATCGTAGGTTTCGCCGCCCGCCGCCGCCGCGTCCAGTTTGCCTGACATCTGCGGATACGGCGTATCGACGACGGTGATTTTGATGTCGGGGTTGGCTTTCTCGAACCCGGCGATGAGGTTGTTGAAGTTGTCGGGTCCCCACTCGTGGACCCACCATTCCATCCATTTGATCTCAACCGGGGAGCCTGCGGCATTGGCGAGTGGCGCGACCGTGAACGCAAGCAAGACAACAACCGACAGTACCGCTACCCTGCACGACGGCCTAGCCCGCATGACGGACACCTCCCTACGGTAGAAGGAGTCTCGTGTTCGTGCCTGCCGGAAAGCTCGGTGCCGCTATAGCGATTTGAGGTTGTAACGGCAGTCTACACGGGTGCTGCAAGCTTGTCAAATCGATTTGACAAACTCAAACCGCTTCGATTACATAAAGCGTGTGTGATCTGGAGGCGTCTTTATAATGAAGGAATCAATCTCCACGGCCAACATGCCGCCGCGCGCGATGCCGAGCCGGTTGCGTGATGTCGCGCGCCTGGCCGGCGTATCGGTGCCAACCGCGTCGCAGGCGCTCAACGGTCACGCGCGCATCAGTGCTGAGACCAAGGAGCGCGTCGCGGCCGCCGCACGCGAGCTTCACTATGCGCCCCACGCCGCGGCGCGGCGCCTCAGCCGCGGCCGGTCAGACTGCGTCGCGATCGTTCCCGGGACGAACATGAGCGGCTTTTTCTCCGATCTGTTCTACCGCGCGCTCCTTTCGGGCGCCGGCAGCGCGCTCGAGCACGCGGGATTCCGGATGCTCATTACTCCCGCGGCGCGGTTCGACGCGCAGGCGCCGCAGTTCGTGCAGATGGCGCGGGCCCGGGAGATCGATGGCATACTGCTGGCCGGCGCCGTCGAGGCCCATTGGGCGAGGAGGGTGTTGGAGGTCGGTACACCGGTCGTGCTTCTGGACAACTACGAGCCGGAGGTGATCGCACCGGCCGTCGTCAACGACAACGCCGGGGGCGTCTACACCGCGACGAGCCACCTCGCGGCCCTTGGGCACCGGCGCATCGGCTTTATCGGCGCAGAGGTAGAGTACCCGTTCGGGGTGGATACGCGCGCCGGGTACCGCCGCGCGCTGCACGATGCCGGGCTCGCCGCCGATCCGGCCCTCGAGGTGCGCTGTGCGATCGACGCAGAGTGCGCGCGCGCCACGGCCGGACGGCTCCTCGACCAGGCGAACCCGCCGAGCGCGATTTTTGCGGTCACGGACATGATGGCGCTCGGCGTCATCAACGCCGCACGCGATCGCGGCCTCCTGATCCCGGCCGATCTTTCGGTCGTCGGTATGGACGACATCGAGTTGGCGTCCATCACCAGCCCGCCTTTGACGACAGTGCGCGTGCACAAAGAGGATATGGGCCGCGAAGCGGCGCGCCGGCTCCTCGACCTGATCCACGGCCGCGATGTCGATCCCACGCCGCTGATCCTGCCGAATGAGCTCGTGATCAGGGGTACCACGGGAGGTCCTCATGGCGCGTCACTCTGCTGAGCGTCTGGCTGCCCACGGCGGAACACCGGTCCGCACGGAGCCCCTGCCGCCGGGCTACCCGGGCGGGCTGCTCATCGGCGAGGAAGAGAAGGCGGCCGTGATGGAGGTGCTGGACAGCCAGAGCCTGTTCCGCCACTACGGCCCGCGGCCGCTGCGCAAGGTGGCGCAGTTCGAGCGCGCCTTTGCCGAGACGATGGGCGCGCGCCACGCCGTCGGCGTGACCTCCGGCACCGCCGCGCTCATGACGGCGCTCGCCGCCCTCGGCGTTGGGCCCGGCGACGAGGTCATCGTGCCGACCTACACCTGGGTGGCCACCGTCAACGCGGTGGTGCACCTCGGCGCGGTGCCCGTGTTCGTGGACATCGACGACACCCTCACCATGGACCCGGCGATGCTCGAGGCCGCGATCACGCCGTGCACAAAGACGATCCTGCCGGTGCACATGCGCGGGGCGGGCGCCGACATGGCGCCGATCCGCGAGGTCGTGGCCCGGCACCACCTGCGCCTCGTGGAGGACGCGGCGCAGGCCGTCGGTGGGCGGTATCGCGGCCAGCGCCTCGGCACGCTCGGGGATATCGGCGCGTACAGCCTCCAGTACCACAAGGTCATCACGACGGGCGAAGGCGGCATGGTCGTGACCGACGATCCGGCGCTGTGGGAGCGGGCGGTGCGCTACCACGACCAGGGTTCGGTGCGCATGGAGGAGCTCGACGAGACCGTCCCGCTCGGCAATCGGCTCATGATCGGGATCAACTTCCGCATGAGCGAGATTACCGGCGCCATCGGGTTGGTGCAACTCGGGCGCATGGACTGGATCATCGAGCGGATGCGCGCGCACAAGGCGGCGATCCTGGACGGCATGCGGGGCCTGCCCGGGGTGTCGGTCCGCCGCCTGAGCGACCCGGAGGGAGACACGGGCGCGACGCTGATGTTCTTCCTGCCGACCGAGGACCTGGCCCGCGCGTTCGGTACCGCGCTGACCGCGGAGGGGGTCACGGCCACGGTCGCGTGGGACAGCGGGCAGCACGTCTACTATCACTTCGATCAGATCATCGAGCGCCGCATGTTCGCCGAGCGGCACTGCGCGTGGGAGTGCCCGCACTACAAGGGGCGGGCGCGGCTGGAGAAGGGCATGTTCCCGCGGACCGACGACCTGCTGCGCCGGGCACTGCACATCGATCTCCACCCGCTTCTGACCGAGCGCGACGAGTTCGACATCGTGCGCGCGGCCCGCAAGGTCGCGGCCGCGCTCCTGTAAGACGCGCGGTGCACCGCAGGCTCGGCGTCGCGGTGGTGGGCTCGGGGGCCATTGCGCGCGCCCATATCTTTGCGCTCGCGCGCCACATCGAAGCGTTTCCCGACGCGCCGGGGGCCGGCCGCCTCGTGGTCGTCGCCGGCCGCGACGCGGCCCGCACGGAGGCCGCGGCCCGGCGGCTCGGCGCGCCCCGCTGGACTGTCGACTGGCGCAGTATCGTGGATGACCCAGAGGTCGAGGTGCTGATCAACGCGGGGCCGAACGATCTGCACGCCGATCCCAGCATCGCCGCACTGGCCGCCGGCCGGGCGGTGCTCTGCGAGAAGCCGCTGGCACGGACGGCGGCGGAGGCAGAACGCATGGCGGGCGCCGCGGAGCAGAGCGCCGCGGTGTCGATGGTAGGGTTCAACTACCGCTTCGTGCCGGCCGTGCTCTTGGCGCGACGCCTCGTTCGCGACGGGGCCCTGGGCCGCGTCTACCACTTCCGTGGCCGCTACAGCGACGACTCCCTGCTCGACCCCGCCGCCCCGCACAACTGGCGCCACGATCAGAGGCGGGCCGGGAGCGGCGTGATCGGTGACCTGGCGTCGCACGTCGTCGACTTGGCGCACTTCCTCGTGGGCCCGATCACCGCGGTGACGGCGGCCGTCCGCACCTACACCCCGGCGCGGCCCGCACCCGGCGGTGTGGAACCGGTCACCGTGGAGGACGCGGTCGCGGCCACGCTCGAGTTTCAGTGCGGCGCGCTGGGCACGCTCGAAGCGGGCGGCATGTGCCCGGGACGCAAGAACTTCCTCGCCTTCGAGGTCAACGGGCGGGACGGCACGCTCGCGTTCAACCTCGAGCGCATGAACGAGCTGCAGGTGTACCACGGCGACGGACGTGCGCGGGGTTTGGCCGACGTGCTGGTGACCGAGCCGGACCACCCGTTTGGGGGGCGATGGTGGCCGCCGGGCCACATCCTGGGGTGGGAGCATACCTTCGTCCACCAGTGGGACGAGTTTGTCCGGCGCGTGACCGGGACCGCAGATGAGCCGGCCGGCGCGACGTTCACCGACGGGCTGGCCGCATCACGCGTTTGCGACGCGCTGGTCGTCGCCGCCGAGACGGGGCGTCGCGTGGCGGTGGCCAGAGCGGGCAACGACGCTGCGCGGCGGGATCCCGGCGCGGCGGGCTAGAGTTGGTCCTTCATTGCAAGCTCTCCTCGCCGGCCGACGTCGACTTCAGGCGAGCCGAACCACGAGAATAGCGGCTTCGCGGCCTTCCGGCCCGAGCGGCACCTCGGTTGCCGCCACGTCGTCGCAGTTCGGCCACCTCTCGCCCATGCCGCATTTAATCCGACAGTCCCGAACGAGCACCCTCCGTTGTGCGTGCGCACTAAATTTGAAGAGCTTTGGTGCCGCAATCATTATGAACCCGCGGCAACTGCCCAACCGGATCGACCGTTCGCGGTAGTCGACCCGCGCCAACGCCGGGCTTCGCGCATCGACGCGGTGAAGCGGGTTAGGCCGTCGCGCCCGGGCCCGGCAGCCACTTCCCCCAACCAGGGTCGCCTTCGGGTCGCCCGTCCCTCGCGACGAGGCGGCCTCTCACAAACGTCATGACGGCCGCGCCGACCACGCGGCGGCCGGCGTACGGCGTCCAACCCGCCTTGCTCAACACGTCCGCATCGGCGAGCACGCGTGACCGGGCCGGATCGACGAGGGTGATGTCGGCGTCGGCCCCGGGCGCGAGCGTGCCCTTGCGAGGAAAGAGCCCGTAGATCCTGGCCGGTTGCTCACACAGCACCTCCACCACGCGCTCCATCGCGATCCTGCCCTCGTGCGCGGCGTGCAGCAGCAGCGCGAGCGTGGTCTCCACGCCGGGCAGCCCGAAGTGGCACGTCCAGATGTCGCCCTCGAGCTTCTGGCCGCGCGTGGAGGGCGCGTGGTCGGTGCTGATGTGGGTGATCGCTCCGGCGGCGAGCCGCCGCCACATCGCGTCGGCATCGGCCGCATCGCGCAGCCGAGCGGGCGGCGTAAACTTGCGAAACGGTCCGTGCGTCAACACCTCGTTCTCCGTCAGGTAGAAGTACTGCGGGCAACTCTCCACCCACACGGGCGCCCCGAGGGCCCGCTCGCGCGCCACCAGGTCGACCACCGGCGGATGGCTGGTGTGCGCGACGACGGTCCGCGCCCCGGTGAGGCGTGCGATCAGGGCCACCTCGGCGGCGGCCACGGCCTCGGCCTCCCGGCTCCGCCACTCGGGGATCACGCCGTAGTCGGTGCGGGCCGCGGCGCGCAGCGCGTGTTCGCGCTCCCGCGTGATCGCGTCGTCCTCGCAGTGCGCCAAAAACGTCGCGCCGACCCCTGCGCCGGCGCGAAAGCATTGGAGCAGGTCCCCGGCGAGCACCGCCGGCACCCCGTGCGTTTCGCAGGTGAACACCTTGAGGTATGCGGCGCCCGCGGCCCACAGCGCCGACAGCTCACCCATGCGATCGGGCCATACGTGCGCGCCCAGGGCGAAGTCGACGAACGACCGGCGCCTCAGGTGCGCGACCTTGCGGCGCAGCTCTCCGGCATCGCGGACGGGCGCGCCGTGCGTGTGCTCGATGATGGTCGTCACGCCGCCGGCGGCGGCCGCCGCGCTGCCGGTCGGGAAATCCTCGCGTGCCACGTCACCGGGATCCATGAAGTGGACGTGGCTGTCAACCACGCCCGGGAAGGCCAGCAGGCCGCCCGCGTCGATGACGCGGGCGGCCTGCGCGTCGAGCCGCCCCACCGCGGCGACCTCGCCGTCCTGAACGTGAAGATCTGCGGCGAACCGTCCGCGCGGCGTCACCAGCACCGCGCCGCGGATCGTCAGGTCAAGCACCGTCTGCGATCCGGACGACCACCCGCCCCGTCGCCCGATCTTCGCGGACCATCGCGAGCGCGCCGTTCGCGCGTTCCAGCGGGACCTCGCCCGAGATTATCGGGCGGACGAGGCCGCGCCCCACGAGGTCCAGCGCGCGGCGCAGCTCGAGACGCGTGACGTACCGGGAGCCGATCACCGTGAGCTGACGCAGCACGACCTGCTCGGCGGGCAGGCGGGGATAGTCGCCGGCCTGCGCGGTGTACCCGACCAGCACAATGCGGCCGCCCGGGCGCGTGAAGCGCGCGGCTGCGAGCAGGGAATCGCCGCGGCCGACCGTGTCGATGACGAGATCGGCGCCGTGCCCGCCGGTTGCGCGCTGTACCTCCGCCGCCACGCCGCCTTCCGCAAGGAAGGCGCCGTCGGCCCCCGCCGCTCGGGCGGCGTCGAGCCGGTGCGGCTGGAGGTCGATCGCAAACACCGCCGCGCCCGCTGCCCGCGCCGCCTGCACTGCATGCAGCCCCACGCCGCCGGCGCCGAGCACCGCGACCACGTCACCCGCCCGCACGCCGCCTCGTGACACGGTCGCGTGATAGGCGGTCCCGAGCGCGCACGACAGCGGGCCGCCGTGCGCCGGCTCCACACGTTCCGGAAGCGGGAGGACGCAATCGTCCGGTACCGCGAGGTATTCCTGAAAGCCTCCGGGGCTGGTAAACCCGACCCACCCGCGCAGCCGCGTGCACAGCGTTTCGTCTCCGGCCAGGCACGCCTCGCAACGCCCGCACGCCCAGTAGTTGAAGACGAGGACGCGATCTCCGGCGCGGCCACGCGCGCCGGGGCCCACATCCGCGATCTCCCCGGAGATCTCGTGGCCCGGGACGTGTGGAAGTGCCAGGGTCGGCGAGAACGGCATCTCGCCCGCGGCGATCTTGAGATCCGTCCGGCAAACGCCGCACCCGAGCACGCGGACGAGAACCTCGCCGGGCCCGGGCGCCGGCACGGGAACGTCCCGGAGCGCCAGCGGCGCCCCGTAGCGCTCGATCACCATCGCGCGCATGAGGCGCTACCGGAACATGCGCCGGGCCAGTGCCCGCCTATCGGTCACGGCGCGCTAATGCGTCCCGCACCCATTGCACGGCGGGTACGTGCGCGAATAGACCGGGTGGGCCAGGAACTGCTGAGGCCGGTAGGTCCAGAACTGCGACACCCCGGGGTACGTGTGAATGACGACATTGGCGAGCGCGCCGCCCGTCTGTTCGACCCTGCGAATGTACACGTTCTCCGCGGGGTTGCCGTACGAGTCCAGGGCAACGGCGCCGCGCGGCGCATCCGGGATGCTCACCCGCCGGAGCGCGCGGGTGAACGCGAGCGGGTCCGAGAGGTCGCCGTGCATCGCCGCGAGGCCGCGGTCCAGGAACATCGCGCCCACGTAGGTGCCCTCGGCGTAGTACGAAGGGACGTGACCGTACGCTTTTTGATAAGCGGCCACGAACGCCTTGTTCGCGGGGGTGTCGAGCGCCGCGCTGTAGTGCAGCGCGGTGACGACGCCGATCGCCGCGGGACCGGTGGCGGCGAGCGTGCTCTCGTCCGTGGCGTTGCCCTGACACACCAGCGGCATCGTCAACCCGAAGGCCTTGTACTGGCGGAAGAAGTTGATCGCCGTGGAGCCGGAAAAGCTGCACATCACCGCGTCGACGTTGCGTGGAATTTGCGAGAGGTACGGCGAGAAATCGTTCGTCGTCTGCGGCGTCCACGTTTCCTTGACGACGGTGCCGCCATCCTGCTGGAACGTCTGCACGAAGCCGCCGATGCTCTGCCACCCGAACTCGAAGTCGTAGGCGATCGTGGCGACCCGGCGGTAATGGAGCGTCTTGTAAGCGTAGTCGCCGAGCGGCTGCGTGGTCTGGCTGCTCGTCCACCCCGTGCGCACGATGTACGGGCTGGTCCGTCGCTGCGTGAGATCGTCCGCCGACACAATCGGATAGATGGCGGGGACCTTGTGCTCGCCGATGTAGGGCACGAGCGCGGAGCCCACCGCCGCGCTCAGCGGGCCGAACAGGATGGCCACGCCGTCCTGCTCGACGAGCCGGCGCGCCTGCGTGAGCCCGGTCGACGGGTTGCCCGCCGAGTCGCCGATGAACGTCTGCACGTCGCGGCCGCCGAGCGTGTTGCCGTGCTGCGCGAGGTAGAGCATGTACCCCTCGCGCATGAACCGGGCGGGTGCCGCGAGGTATCCGGTTTCCGGGATGAGGACGCCGACCCGGAGCGTGCCGCCCGCGCCGGACGCAGACCAGGCCGGGCCGGATGCGCCGATCAGCAGGGACAGAAGGAGCGCGACCACCCATCGCACGGACATCACCTCACCCAGGCATTGTCCTGGCACCCGAGGCCGCGCCCACCGCCGCTCGCCGCGGGGTAGACGCGCGCCGCGGGCGCGCCTTTCGGCATGCCGCGGAGGCGCTCCTGCGTCTTGCGCAGACCCGTGCCTCATCTCGTATGGGCGGACGAGGGTAGACCGCACTAGACGCCGAGGTGCAGCGCCCGGGTCTGCTCGTCGCGGGCCAGGTCAGCGGCGGGCCCGTGATGGACGACGCGTCCCCGGCTCAAGATGTAGCACGTGTCCGCGACGCTGAGCGCGAGCGGGAGATTTTGCTCCACGAGCAGGACCGCGAGCCCCGTGTCCCTCAGGCGTGCGATCGCGTCGCGCAGGCCGCGCACGACGAGGGGCGCAAGTCCCTCCGAGGGCTCGTCCATGAGCAGCACCGCGGGGTTCGTCATGAGCGCGCGCCCGATCGCCAGCATCTGCTGCTCGCCGCCGGAGAGCTGCCCGCCGAAGTGGCGCCGGCGCTCGCGGAGCCGGGGGAACAGGTCGTAGACGCCCTCGAGCGTCCACGCGCCGCCCGGGCGCGAGGCGATGCGGAGTTGTTCCTCCACGGTGAGGGATGGAAAGATGCGCCGTCCTTGGGGCACGAGGCCGACGCCGCGGCGCGCGATCTCGTGGCTCGGCAGGTGCTGGACCGCCTCCCCCCGGACGCGGACCGTGCCGCGCCGGGGTGGCGTGAAGCCGATCACGGAGCGGATCAGCGTCGTCTTGCCCATCCCGTTGCGTCCGAGCAGGGCCGTCACGGCCCCGGCCGCGGCCGCGAGCGACACCCCGTGGAGCACATGGCTGTCGCCGTAATACGTGTGGACCTCGGTCACTTCGAGCAGTGCCGCGGTCACAGCGCTCCCCCCAGGTAAATCTCCCGGACGGTCTCGTGCGCCCGAATCTCCTCGGGTGTGCCTTCGGCCACGATGCGGCCGTAGTGCAGCACCGTGATGCGCTCGACGACGTCAAAGACAAACTCCATGTCGTGCTCGATCAGCACGATCGTCGCGTCGCGGGAGTGTTCGCGGAGCATCGCCGTGACGAGCGCCGCGTCCTGGGCCGCCAGTCCGGCCGTGGGCTCGTCGAGCAACAGCACGGCCGGCCGCTGCGCCAGCGCGAGCAGGATCTCGACCTGGCGCTGCTCGCCGTGGCCGAGCATCCGCACCGGCCACGCCGCCCTGCCGTCGAGCCCGACCTGACCGAGCAGGGCGAGCGCCTCGTCGCGCAGGCCGCGGTACCGGCCGAGCGGCACCAGGAACTGGCGCCGGACGGGGCGCAGCGCGGCGAGCGACAAGATCACGTTCTCCAGCACCGTCAAGCGCGGGCAGAGCATCGTGGTCTGAAACGTGCGCGCCATCCCGAGCGACGCGCGGCGGTGCGGCGGGAGACGCGTGATGTCCCGGCCAGCCAGCACGACGCCGCCCGCGCTCGAGGCGACCTCGCCGGCGATCGTGTTGAACAGCGTCGTCTTGCCCGCGCCGTTCGGCCCGATGATGCCGCGGCGCTCTCCGCGGGCGACCGCGAGCGACACGTGATCGAGCGCGACCAAGCTGCCGAAGCGAACCGTGAGGTCGCGGACTTCGAGCCACGGGCCGGTGGTCACGGCTCTCCCCGGCCGCCCGGCGGGGGCGACATCACCGGCCGTGCCGCCGGCCCCGCGCCGCGGGTCGCGGCCCCGAGCACCCGCGCCACGCGGTGGCCGATCCCCACCAGCCCGCCCCGCGCAAACAGGAGGATCGCGACGTAGATGGCGCCCAGGATCAATTCCCAGCGCTGCGTCAGGTTGCTGAGCGCGTTGCTCACGAACACGACGACGGCGGCGCCGGCGAGCGGCCCCAGCAGCGTCCCAACGCCGCCGAGGATCACCATGATGAGGATCTGCACGGCGGTGTCGAGGCTCAGGTTGACGGGTCCTACGAACTCGTTGTAGTAGGCAAACAGCACCCCGGCGACGCCGGTAAACACCGCCGCGATCACAAACGCGGCGTAGCGAAACGCCTGCACCGCGTATCCCAGCGCGGCCATCCGGCGCGGGCGGTCCCGCACCCCCCGCAGCACGAGCCCGAACGGCGAGCGCACGATGGCGGCGAGCAACGCCAGGCACACGAGCAAGGCGGCCAGGGTGAAGCGGTAGAACGCCGCGGTTCCGGACAGGTCCAGGCCGAACACGGGCGGCCGGACAAATCCCGCGATCCCGTTGTCGCCGCCGCTGACAGAGACCCACTGATAGGCGAGGCCCCACACGATCTCGTTGAGCGCGAGGGTGATGATGATGAACGTCACGCCCTCGCCCCTCAGCGCCAGAAGGCCGAAGAGTGCGGCCAGCGCCGCCGTCGTCCCCAGCGCGATCCCGAGCGCTGGCCAGAACGCGACGAGGTGGTACTGCGTGGCGAGCACGGCGATCATGTACGCGCTCGTCCCAAAGAACGCCGCCTGCGCAAAGCTGACCAGCCCTGTGAACCCGACCAGCAGGTCGAGGCTCATCGCCGCGATGCCAAAGATCCACGTCTGGGTCAGCAGTGAGATGTAGTACTGGGGCAGGCCCAACGATGGGACCGCCGCCGCGACGACGGCCGCCCCCACCGCCGCGGCCGCGAGCACGGCGCGCCGCCCGGTCACCGCTTTCTCCCCAGGAGGCCCTGCGGGCGTAGTGCCATGATCGCCGCCACCGGCACGAAGATCGTGAAGTACGACAGTTCCGGAAACAGCGCCTTGCCGAACGTGCTCACGAGCCCGATGATCAGGCTCCCAACGTAGGCGCCCTCCAGGCTGCCGATGCCGCCGATGATGATGACGGCGAACGCGAGCGGCAGCAGGTCGCCGTCCAGTCCGGGGTAGGCGCCGGTGATCGGGCTGCCGAGCACGCCGCCGGCGCCGGCCAAAAACGCGCCCAGCGCGAACACCACGTAAAACGCCCGGTCGATGTTGATGCCGAGGCCCCGCGTCATCTCCTCGTCGTCGACGCCGGCCCGGATCACGGCGCCGAGCATCGTCCGGCGCTCGAGCAGGCGCAGGCCGACGGCGGCGAGGGCGCTCAGCACGATCAACGCCAGCCAGTAGGCGGGGAAGACGAGCGGGCCGAGCTGGACGGAGGACGCGAACGCGGCCGGCGGTGGGACCGACTGGGGATCGCCGCCCCACGCCGCGAGCGCGAGGTCGTCGAGCATCAGCGCGAACCCCAAGGTGAGCAGCAGCGCCGTGAGCTCGTCCGCATGGTAGCGGTGCAGAAACACGCGGTAGATGAGCAGGCCCGCCGCCATGACGGCTGCGCCCGCGAGCGCGGCCGCGATCCAGAATGGGACGCCGGCGTGTAGCAGCGTCAACCCGACGTACGCGCCGATGAGGAAGAACGCCGTTTGCGCGATGTTCACGATGCGCATCAGGCCAAAGATCAACGTGAAGCCCGCCGCGATCATGAACAGCAGGCTTCCGTACGCGAGCCCGTTCAAAGCATTCTGCGCGTAGAACGTCATGGCACGAATCCGCCCGCCGTGCGCGCCGCCGGCGGTGCCCGGCCCGGGGCGCCCGCCCCGGCTACCGCTTGATGCCTTGGAAGGTGTTGGAGTAGACTGGCTGCTTCAGGTATTCCCCCGGTGCGTACGTCCAGAACTGTGAGACGTGCGGGTAGGTTTGGAGGACGACGTTCCACGTCTTGGCGTACCCGGCATACTTGGACGGCACGCGCTGCACCTCGCGCACATACACGTTCTCCACGGGGGCGCCGTAGCCGTCCAGGCGTTGGGGGCCGAACGGCGAGTCCGGGAGCTGGACCGCGCGCACCGCCGCCAGGAACCCGGCCTGGTCCGCGACGTTCCCGTGCATCCGTTGGAGCGCGGTTTGGATCCAGTCGGCCGCGGTGTAAAAGCTCGCCGCCATGTACGATGGAAGCGCATGGTACGCGGCGGCGTAGTCGCCGACGAAGCGCTGCGTCGACGCATCGGTCCGGCCCTCGGCGTAGTGGGAGAACGCAATGATGCCGAGCACCTGCTCCGGCGGCAGTGTGCGGATGCTGGACTGGTCGGTGACCGTCTCCTGTACCACGAGCGGCACCTTGCCCTTGAGGCCGAACGAGCTCCATTGCTGCAGGAAGTGCACCGCGTCCGCGCCGACGACGCACACGACGGCCACGTCGGGGTGCGCCGCCTGCACCTGGGAGAGATACGGGCTGAAGTCGGTCGTGCCGAGCGGCGTCCAGAGCTGCTTCGCCACGTGGCCGCCCTTCTCTGTGAACGTCTGCACGAACCCGCCGATGCTCTCGTACGCAAACGCGTAGGCGTCGCCGAGCGTCAGCGCGGTGCGGTAACCTTTCGCGTAGGCCCAGGGTCCCGCCGGGTGCGTCGTCAGGCTCGACGACCAGCCCGCGACCTTGATCACGTACGGGCTCGCCTTGCGCTGCGTCAGGTCGTCCGCCGACACGGTCGGCAGAAACAACGGGACCCGGTGCTGTTCGGCGTACGGCGCCACGGCCAGGCCCTCGTTCGCCAGGTACGGTCCCGTGAGGAGCTGCACGCCGTCCTGCTCGACGGCGCGGCGGGCCTGCGTCAGCGCGGTGTTGGGGTTCGACGCGGTGTCGTAATACGTGGTCTGGATACGCACGCCGGCGGCCGTGTCGCCGTGCCGGGACCACCACAGATTCCAGCCGTTCAGCATGTCGTGGCCCGGCGCGGCGGCGACGCCCGTGGTGGGCGCCAGGAGGCCGATCTTGAGCGTGCCGCCGGTTGCGGCGACCGCGCTGCCACCGGCAAGGGGGCCGGGAATGAGTGAGCCGAAGCCCGTGCTCGCGAGCATCACGGCGAGCGCGAGGCGGAAGCCGATCCCATACCACCGCATGTCACGCCTCCTAGTGCGCCGTTGTCGATCGCCGACTTCCGCCTCGTTCGGCGGTTTACGCCCCGCCTCCTACGCGCCCGCGGCCTCGGCCTCGCGCCGACTCCCGGCATCGGCGCCGTGCACGTCCCGTCCGCGCGGTCCTCCGCGAGGCGCGGGCGGCCAGGGGAATGGCCGCCGCGATTCGAATCAGTCTCCGTACCGCCCGCCACGCCAACCATCCAGTTCGCGCGAGCGATTCAGCGAGGGCTTGTGGTGACATCGCCTGAAGATCTCCGCCCCTGGCGCGTCGATCGCGACGGCGGCATGATCGTGGAGTGGGACCGCGGCATCCGGATGGACGACGGATTGGTGCTGCGCGCCGACGTGTTCCGTCCGGCCGCGGGCGGGCGCGTCCCCGTCATCGTGTCGTACGGCCCGTACGCCAAAGGGCTCCCGTTTCAGGAGGGATACCCGTTCCAATGGCGCCGACTCGCGGAGCAGCACCCCGAGGTGCTGCGCGGGTCGTCCGGCCGTTACCAAAACTGGGAGGTGGTCGATCCGGAGAAGTGGGTGCCGGACGGCTACGCGTGCGTCCGGGTCGACTCACGGGGCGCCGGGCGCTCGCCGGGCTTCCTCGATCCGTTCTCGCCACGGGAGACCCGCGACTTCTACCTCTGCATCGAGTGGGCCGGCGAGCAGGAGTGGAGCAACGGCAGAGTCGGGCTGCTCGGCATCTCGTATTATGCGATCAACCAGTGGCACGTAGCCTCCCTCCAGCCGCCGCACCTCGCGGCGATGTGCCCCTGGGAAGGGGCGGCCGATTGGTATCGGGACATGGCGCGGCACGGCGGGATGCTCTGCGTGTTCTGGCAGCACTGGATGCAGAAGCAGGTGGTCACGGTCCAGCACGGGGCGGGCGCTGACGGCCGGCGCAACCCCGCCACGGGACAGCCGGTCGCCGGCCCCGAGACGCTGCCGGAGGAGGTGCTCGCGGCGCGGCGCGCCGACCTGCGGCGCGCGTTTCTCTCCCACCCGCTCGACGACGGCTACTACCGGGAACGTTCCCCGGTGTGGTCGCGCATCACCGTGCCCCTGCTGTCGGCGGCCAACTGGGGCGGGCAGGGGCTGCATCCCCGCGGCAACTTCGAGGGCTTCATGCGGGCGGCGTCCCGCGACAAGTGGCTCGAGGTGCACGGCCTCGAGCACTGGACGCACTTCTACACCGACTACGGCACGGCGCTGCAGAAGCGCTTCTTCGATCATTTTCTCAAGGGCGCCCGCAACGGATGGGACCGTGAGCCGCGCGTGCTCCTCCAGGTGCGGCACGTGGACCGATTCGTCCCGCGCGCGGAGGACGCGTGGCCGATCGCGCGCACCCGCTGGACGCGGTTCCACCTCGATGCGCGCTCGATGACGCTGTCCGAACGCCCGGCCCCGGCGACGGCCGCCGCCGCGTACGACGCGATGGGCGACGGCCTGACGTTCTCCACGGGCCCGCTCGACCGCGAGACCGAGATCACCGGGCCGGCCGCGCTCAAAGTCGCGATCTCGTCGTCGACCACGGACGCCGACCTGTTCGTGGTGCTGCGCGTGTTCGATCCCGGGGGCCGCGAGGTGGACTTTCAAGGCGCCCTCGATCCTCACATGCCGATCGGGAACGGATGGCTGCGCGCCTCGCACCGCGCGCTCGACGCGGGGTTGTCGACGGAGTGGCGGCCGTATCACCGGCACGACCGCCCCGAGCCGTTGATCCCCGGCCACGTCTACGAGGTCGACGTCGAGATCTGGCCGACGAGCCTCGTCGTGCCGGCCGGGCACCGCGTGGCGCTGACCGTCCTCGGTCGGGACTTCGAGCGCCCCGGCGTGGGGCTCGAGATGACGACGTTTGCGACGCCGCTTCGCGGGTCCGGCCCGTTCCTTCACACGGATCCCGACGACCGGCCGGCGGCCGTCTACGGCGGCCGGACCACGATTCACACCGGCGGGTCGCACGCGTCATACCTGGTGCTGCCGGTGATCCCGGAAGCGTAGCGGCGCGGCGGCCCGCGCAGGCGCAGGCACGACCGAAGAGCGAGGTGAGGCGTGGAGACGATCGACGTCCACTTTCACGTGGTGCCCCTGCAGTTCCTCGACGCGGTGCGCCGCGGCGACTTCCGCCAGGCCGTCGAGATGGAGCGCAAGGACGGCCGGGAGCGCATGGTCTATCACGCCCCGCCTCACGCGGTGTTGGAGCCCGGCGGCGGCCTCGCAGCCGACGTGTTCGACGATCGCCTGATGCTGGCCGCAATGGATCGGGCGAAGCTCAACGGCGCCGCAATCGGGCCCTCACCCGGGCAGTTCTACTACTGGGCGGAGCCGGAGCTGGGCGAGCGCATGGCCCGTTCGGTGAACGACGGGATCGCCGCGCTCGTGCGCGCGCATCCGGGCCGGTTTGTCGGCCTCGGGACGGTGCCCATGCAGGACCCGGAGCGCGCGGCGCGCGAGCTCAGGCGCGCGGTCACCGAGCTGGGGCTGCGCGGGATCGAGATCTGCACGCACGTCAACAACACGGACCTGGACGGCGCCCAGTTTGGGCCCGTCTACGCCGAGGCGGAGCGCCTCGGTGTGCCGTTTTTCCTGCATCCGCAGAACGCCGGCGACATCACGCGTCTCCGCGACTACCACCTGTGGAACCTCGCCGGGTTCCCCATGGAAACCGCGCTCGCGGCGTGCCGGCTGGTGGTCGGCGGCGTGTTCGAGAGGTTCCCGCGGCTCAACGTGATCCTCGCGCACGGCGGCGGGTACTTCCCATATCAGATCGGCCGTCTCGACCACGGGTATCGCGTCCGGGGCGAGCTGCGCTCCCTGCCGCGGCGGCCGAGCGAGTACCTCGGCTGCATCTACTGCGACACCCTGACGCACGACGCGCGGTCGCTCCGCTTCCTGGTGGACCGCATCGGTGAGGACCATGTCGTGATCGGCAGCGACTATCCGTTTGACATGGGGTACACGCAGCCGGTGGACATGGTCCGCCAGAGCGGGCTCGGGGCGGCGCAAGAGGCGAAAGTGCTGGGCAAGAACCTCACCACCCTGCTCAGGCTCTAAGCACGCTCGGCCCGGCCCGAGGCAGCGAGTCGGGCTCCGGGACGCCGCGCGGCCCCGGCCACGGCGTGTGCCGGCGGAGACTTCGAACATCGGGAGGACGCGACGATGCCGGTCGGATGGGGAATCATGGGCACAGGAAATTTCGCGGGCGCCGCGGTCGCCCCGGCGATCGCCGCGCTCGAGGATACCGGCCGGCTCGTGGCCGCGGTGAGCCGGGATCGTGCCCGGGCGGATGCGTTCGCGGCGAAGCACGGTGCCGCGCGCGCGTACACGGCGTACGAGGACCTCCTGGCCGATCCGGAGATCCAGGTCGTCTACATCTCGACGCCGAACGCGCAACACGCCGAGCAGGCCGTGGCCGCGGCGCGGGCGGGCAAGCATGTCCTCTGCGAGAAGCCGCTCGCGCTCACGGTGACCGAAGCGCGGCGTGTCGTCGACGAATTCGCCCGCGCGGGGCTCCGGCTGGGCACGCATTTTCAAACGCGCCATCACACCGCGTTCGTCGAGACGAAGCGGCTCCTCGACGACCACGCGATCGGCGACGTGATCATGGCCCAGATCGAGGTGAGCGCCGGCCAGGCCCCGCTCCGCGGCTGGCGCACCGATCCGGCGCTGGCCGGCCTGGGCGCGATCAACAACATCGCCGTGCATGCCTACGACCTGCTGCGGTATCTCCTCGGCGCGGAGGTGGGGGAAGTCACCGCGCTCACCGAGGTCGGCCGGACGCCGGCGCTCGAGCGGATGGTGCTGGCGCTGCTCCGATTCCAGAACGGCGTGCTCGCCTACGTCAACGCGAACCAGAGCGTCCCCTACTACCAGCCCGACATCGCCATTTACGGCAGCCGGGGCCGCATCGTGGGGGTCGATTGCACCCGGCCGTTCCGCGACGGCGAGCTGCGGGTGCTGACCGAGTCCGGCGAACGCGTGGCGAAGCACTCGAGCCGGGACGCGGTCGTGCGATCCGTCGCCGCGTTCAACGACGCGGTGGTGCGGGGCCGGGAGCCGAACGCGTCCGGCCTGGACGGCCTGCGCAACGTGCAGCTGACGGAAGCAGTGATCGCATCGGCCCGGGAGGGCCGGCTCGTGCAGGTGGCGTCCTAGTGGCGGGGTTCACGCCGGTCGGGTACCTCGATCTGCCGGGAGGCGGCCAGGTCGTCGTCGAGGGGCGGTACGCGTACGTCGGCCACATGGCGCCCCCGCTCGGCACGACGATCATCGACATCCAGGATCCCGCGGAGCCGAAGATCGTCGCGCAGGTGAACGTCCCGCAGGACATTCACTCGCACAAGGTGCGCGTCCTCGACGACATCATGCTGGTCAACTATGAACGCTTCCCGGAGTTCGGGGATCCGTACCCGCGGCCGGTCGGGCTCAAGATCTTCGACATCGCCGATCGCCGCCGGCCCCGCGAGATCGCGTTCTGGCCGAGCGCCGGCCGCGGCGTCCACCGGTTCGATCTCGCCGGAACGCGCGCGTTTCTCTCCACCGGGTGGCCGGGGTTTCAATCGAACATCCTCGCCATCGTGGACGTGAGCAGGCCGAGCGCCCCGGAGCTCGTCGGCCGCTGGTGGTTCGAGGGGCAGGAGGAGCGCCCCGGCGCGCCGCCCGCGCCCGGGGACCACTGGGTACACCTTGCGCTCGCGCGCGGTGGCCGGGCATACGTGGCGTGCGGCGTCGCCGGGTCGGCGATCGTGGACATCACCGACGCCGCGCAGCCGAGGACGGTGAGCCGCGTCCAATGGCATCCGCCCTACACGCCGCCGACGCACACGTTTCTCCCCGTGCCCCACGCCATCCGCGGCCGCCGGTTCGCCGTGGTGACGGACGAGGACGTGACCGACGACGTGCTCGAGGATCCGCCCGCGTTCCTGTGGGTCCTCGACATCACCCACGAAGCCCACCCGGTCCCCGTGGCGACCTACCACGCGGATCCCGATAGCTACGTGACCCCGGGCAGGCGGTTCGGCGCGCACCAGCCCTGGGAGCACGTGCGCGAGGACAACATCGTGTTCGTGACGTGGTTCAGCGGGGGCGTGCGGGCCGTGGACATCTCCAACCCCTACGCGCCGCGCGAGGTCGGCCGGTATGTGCCGCCGGGGCGCCCCCCGTACGGGGTTGCGCAATCCAACGACGTGTATGTCGACGGCCGCGGCCTCGTCTACGTCATCGACCGCTACCGCGGGTTGACGGTGCTGGAGTTTGCTCCGAGGTGACGCGCGCCCCCGGGGCGAAGAGAGAGGACCCGTTCGATGACGCGCCCTCGAGTGTACCTGACGCAGCCCATCCCTGATCCGGCTTTCCGCCGGCTGCGGGACCTCGCCGACGTCGTGTGGAACGCCGACGCCCGCCGCATCCCCACGCGGGACGAGCTCGCCGCGGCGATGCGGGACGCCGACGTGCTGTTCTGCATGCTGCACGACACGGTGGACGCGAGCGTGATCGCCGGCGGGCCACGCCTCCGCCTCATCGCGTGCACGGCCGCCGTGCCCGCCAATGTCGACGTGGCCGCGGCGACCGCGCGCCGGGTTCCCGTGACGGCGGTGCCGCCGCGCATGGTGGTGGAGGCGACCGCGGACATCACGATGGCGCTCCTGCTGGCGGCGGCGCGTCGCGTCATCGAGGGAGACCGGCTGCTCCGGTCCGGCGTGTTTCCGGGGAGCCAGTCCACGTTCTTGATCGGCGGTACCGTCCACGGCAAGACGCTCGGGATCGTGGGCCTCGGCGACATCGGACGCGCCGTCGCGCGCCGCGCCCGGGGGTTCGGCATGAGCGTGCTCTACATGAAGCGCACGCGGTTGTCGCCGGCCGAGGAGCGGGAGCTCGGCGTCGAGTGGGCCGCGCTGCCCGATCTCCTGCGGGCGGCCGATTTTGTGTCGGTGCACGCCGCGCAGACGCCACAAACGCACCACCTGATCGGCGCCGCGGAGCTCCGGGCCATGAAGGCGACGGCCTACCTGATCAACACGTCGCGCGGGCCGCTCGTCGACGAGGCGGCCCTGGCCGTGGCGCTGCGCGAAGGACGGATCGCGGGCGCCGGCCTGGACGTCTACGAGCGCGAGCCCCGGGTGACGGCGGAGCTGCTCGACCTGGCGAACGTCGTGCTGCTGCCGCATCTCGGCAGCGCGGACCGTGACACCCGCAGCGCGATCGCCGAGTTGGCGGTCGACAACGTGGCGGCGTGGGTGCGTGGTGACCGGCCGCCGAACGTGGTCAACCCGGAGGTCTGGGCATGAGCGCGGGGGAGACGGGACGGGCCCCGGCGCATCGCGCGCCCGACCCGTGGTCGCGGGGTGCCGGCAACACGGACTACGAGGCGCGGGTCGACATGGCCCGGCTGCGCGCGGGGCGCGCGGAGCGTGCCCGTGCCGCGGTGGGGCAGGCGCAGCTCGACGCCGTGCTCGTGTGGAAGGAGGAGAACGTTCGCTACCTCACGAGCCTGCGCCCCCAGATCATCGCCGGAAAGAACGGCGTGCTGAACGGCGCCTTGTTCACCCGGGACGGCACGGCGGTCTTGTTCATCTCCGGCGGCGACCGCGATCGCGCGGAAGCGACGATGCCCTGGATCGACGAGTTCCACACGATTCCGATCGTGGAGGAGCCGGGCCTGGTGCGGCACGTCGCCGCCGAGATCGTGCCGCCCGTCCTCGAGCGGCACGGACTCCGCCGCGGGGCCGTGGGGATCGACCTCGCGGGCAAGCTGCTCATGGACGCGCTCGTCGAGACGTGCCCCGGCGTCCGCTGGCTGGACGGGGATGCGGCCATGCAGGCGGCGCGGCGCGTGAAGACCGCCGAGGAGCTCGCCGTGCTCGAGGAGGCGACGGCGCTCGCCGAGGCGGTGACCGCGACGGCGACCGCGGCCGTCCGGGCCGGCGCCCGCGAATGCGAGGTCGCCGGGGAGGCGCTCCGCACGCTGTACCGGCTCGGCGGCGAGTACGCGCACGTGACGACGCCGTTTGTCGCCAGCGGTGAACGCATGGCGCCGCCGACGCGGCTGGCCACGGACAAGTTGATCCGGGACGGCGACCTCGTGTTCATCGACATCGGCGCCATGTGGAACGGATACTTCGGCGACATCGGCCGCACCGTGATCTGCGGCGCCCCGTCCCCGGAGCAGCGGCGCATCTATCGCGCGGTGTGGGACGCTCAGCAGGCCGGCATCGCGGCCATGCGCCCCGGCGCGACCAACACGGACGTGGCGGCGGCGATCCGCGCCCGCGCGGTCGAGCACGGGCTCGGGGACCGTTTTCTCAGCCTCTTCATCGGGCATGGGATCGGGTGCGGATCCAACGAACCGCCCTATATCGGGGAAGCGATCCCGGGCGCCGCCGCGGTGACGCTCGAGCCCGGCATGGTGTTCGCCCTGGAGCCGCTGATCTGGGTGCCGGGCGTGGCCGGCGGCGGCGGCGTCCGGTTGGAGGACATGGTCGTCGTGACGGAGGACGGAGCCAGGCGGATGTCCCGGAGCCCATACTGTGCCGCGCTGCTTGCGTAGCATCGCCCGGGGCCGGCTACCATGGCGCGAGACATCGCTCGCAGAGGAGGCGTACGCATGACCCATCACCCGTTTCTCGCGGGCCAGCACGAGCTTCAACCGCGGCGCGTGTTCAGCACGTCGGGCACCGACTGGCAGGGCCGGGTCAATTTCGACCGGCTGCGGCGCGAGCGCCTCGGGCGCGCGCGCGAGATGATGGAGAAGCACGACCTCGGCGCGCTCATCCTGTTTGTCGGCGAAAACGTGCGGTACGTCACCGGCGTGTACCAGGGCAACTGGAAGAACAACATCTTCATCCGGTACGCCGTGCTGCCCCGGGGCAAGGACCCGGTGCTGTTCGAGACGGTGGGCAGCGACATGGTCTGCGCGCAGATCGACGCGCCGTGGCTGCATGAGGTCCGGCCGGCGATCACATGGAAGTGGTCCGAGGGCGCGGAGCCCGAGATGGCGACCCGGATGGCGGTGTCGATCGCCGACGTGCTGCGCGAGGCGGGGGTGCATAAGGAGAAGATCGGCATCGACATCATGGACATGGTCGCCTACCAGGCGTTGACGAAGCAGGGACTCAACATCGTCAACGGGTGGCCGGCCATGTCGCAGGCGCGGGTCGTAAAGACGGTCGACGAACTGGAGTGCCACAAGATCGCCGCGGCCCACGGCGACGCCGCCATGTGGATGGCCAAGCACGAGTGGGCCAAGCCGGGCGTGCGGGAAGCCGAGGTGTGCGCCAAGGTCAACGAGTACCTCTACCGCAGCGGCTTCGACTTCGTCTACGACATCATCGTCGCGTCGGGCGGCAACACGAGCCCCTACCGGCGCTGGCACACCGACAAGATCATCCGGCAGGGCGACTTGATGATCATCGACATCAACGCGGTCGGTCCGGGCGGGTATTTCATCGACTTCGTGCGGTGCTGGAAAGTGGCGGCCAAGCCGACGCCCAAGGAGCGGGGCCTCTATCGGGAGTGCTACGATTCCCTGTACGCGGCGATCCACGCCGTCAAGGCCGGCGCCACGAGCGCGGACGTGGCCAAGCACTTCCCCGAGTACGACGACGACAAGTACGGCAGCGTTTCGCTGCAGCAGTTTGCGCACAGCATCGGGTTGAGCCTGTACGAGGGGATGTGGATCTCCCGCGCCTACTCCCTCAAGTACCCCGCGGAGCTCAAGCCGAACATGTACTTCGCGATCGAAACCTTCGCCGGCCATCCGGGCTTGGAGCAGACGGTGCGGCTCGAGGAGAACCTCGTCGTCACCGACAAGGGGTACGAGATCTTCACGCTGTGCGAGCACGCGGACGACATGTTGGGCGGCTGACCGGCGGCGCGCTCGCGCACCATCACATTCCTTCGGCAAGGGTCGGCGCTGGGCAGACCTGTCCTCCGCTCCGGTGCCCACGGCGTGAGCCAGGACGCCCCAACGCTTGACCGTCGCTTGTATTCGCTTCGTCCGCGGCGCATGGCAAAGTGAGCCCTCGCAGCTGCGCGCATCGCGGGCGTTGACAGGAGGCGGCCCGAGCCGCCGGAGGGGTCGACGCCGTCATTGGATTGGATTCATGAGGGCCGAGGCCAACGCCCGCTTCGGCCATGTCCGCCCTGCCCGTCTACGTACGACACTAAGCCGAGGGCGGTTCCTCCACCCCGGCCCACCGCTCCAGCAGCTCGACGAGGGCCGTGTGGTCGGCGTCGCCCATGCCCTCGCGCACGGCGATCCGCCACGCCTGCCGGGTTAACGCGCCCAGGAGCATCGGCACCCGGAGCTCGTCAGCCAGGTCGAGACAGATGTCGAGGTCCTTGAGATACTGCGCCACGGTGAAGCCGGCCGTGAAGTCCCGGGGCAGAATGAACCGCGGGTATTTGACCTCGGTCGTGTAGCTGCGCCCCGTCGAGCGGTTCACGGCGGCGATGAGGCGGTCCGCGGATAGCCCGGCTTTCCGCCCCAGCGCGATCGCCTCGGCCGTGCTCCAGAGCGCCGCGGCGGACAGCAGATTGTTGATGGTCTTGGCGGCGTCGCCGTCGCCGGCCGCATCGCCGACGTGCACGATCTTGCCGAAGCACGCGAGGACCGGCCGGCAGCGCTCGATGAGGTCCGCGGGGCCGCCGGTCATGACGCAGAGCGTCCCGTCCACCGCGCCGCGCACGCCCCCCGACACCGGGGCGTCGAGCACCTCGACGCCGGCGCGGCCCAAGTCTCGTGCCACGCGGCGCGTGACGCGTGGGGATGACGACGTCATCTCGATCAGGATCTGTCCGGACCGCATGACGTGCGCGAGGCCGCCGTCCCCGTAGACCGCCGCTTCGACGGCCCGTCCGTCCGGCAGCACGGTGATCACGATCCCGGCGTCGCGGGCCAGGTCCCCAACGCTCGCTTCGCGTTCCAACCCGTAACGAACGCCGCCGGCGACGGCGTCCGGCCGCAGATCGTACCCCCCGACCCGGTAGCCCGCGCCCAGGAGCCGGCGCGCCATTGGCGCTCCCATCTTGCCGAGCCCGATGACGCCGATGCGTGGACGATCCATACGCACGCTCCGCCACGGCATGCCCGGCGCTCGATCGGCGCCGGGATCCTCCCGACGTTCTCGACCGGCGCGTATGCCCCCTACCAACCGGCGCGCGCTCGGCGCCCGTCCGGTTCGGGCAGGCCAACCGCGGCAATGCGTGCGCCCGATGCCGCGTCGCGCACGGGCCCGCGCAGGACTGCCGTCCCCGGGAAGAGAACTCGCCAGCGATCGCGCGTCGCGCGGCTGGTGACATCCTCGAAGATCCGCCCACGGACAGACACGCGCTTGGGGATGGGGCCGGCGATTGCTGGAAAAGGGGGGCCGCCAGGTGAAGTCTCAGCACCGTGCCTTGCCTGTGCTTGGGATCGCGCTCGTCGTGAGCCTCTGCCTGTATGGCGGTGTAAGCGCGCCGCACGCGAGCGGCGCGGCCACGTGGACGCTGCCTTCGCATCCGGTATCCTTCACGTACTGGGACGGCGGGGACAGCACGAAGAGCACGCTCCTGCGCCAGCTGATCGCCGAGTACGAGCAGCTCCATCCCAACATCAAGATCAACTTCGAGACCGACACGCCGTCGGACAAGGTCACCGTGGCGCTGAGCACGGGCACCGCGCCGGCGCTCGTGGAGGTCGCGGACTGGAACCTGCCCAAGTACGTGCAGGTGCGCCTGCTCGACCCGTTGCCGCCCGCGGCGTGGGGCCGGTCGAGCGTCGCGGGCGTGCTGGACCAGTACATCCCGCACCTCCTCGACGCAGCGTACGATGGACACAACCTGTACGCCATCCCCGATCAGCAGAACGCGCACAGCCTTTTTATCAACAACCGGCTGTTCCGCGAGGCGGGGTTGGATCCCGCCAAGGACGCGCCGAAGACATGGGACGACGTGGCCCGGCTCAACAAGCAGCTGACGAAGAAGCAGGGCGACCGCATCGTGCAAAAGGGGTTCGAGATGCGGTACGCGTGCCCGGACGGGCACTGGCAGGCCCAGATGTTCCAGATCCTCCTGTACCAGGCCGGTGGCACGATCCTGCAGGGAGGCAGGCCCGCGTTCAACAGCGACGCCGGAGTGAAGGCGCTGCAGGTCTGGAAGAGCGTGACCGTGGCGCCCCAGGTTACGCAGAACACGTGCAGCTCGCCGTACCAGGATTTCGCCACGGAACAGGACGCGATGACGTTCATGGGGCCGAACGGGGGCCCCTCGATCGAGCGGATCAACCCGAAGATCAAGGGGAACTACACGGTGGCGCCGCTGCCGCAGATCCGTCCCGACCATCCGGCCACGTTGGTCTATGCGTTCAACTGGGCCGTGTACGCCAAGGCGCCGGCCGACGAGCGCGCGGCGGCCTGGGATCTGGTGCACTTCCTTAGCTCGCGCCCCCTGCAGTGGTGGAGCGACATCAGGTTTGTGCAGTCGCGGAAGGGATGGTTCGACACGCCCGAGGCGAAGCGGGATCCCTTCCTCGGCGTGTACATCCACGACCTTTCGATCGGACACCCCGTGGCGCGCACCACGCACTATCAGGAGCTGCAGACGATCCTGTCGCGTATGATCGACCGGGTGATCCTCAACAACGCGGACCCGAAGCAGGCCCTCGATCAAGCCGTGCAAGAGTACGCCCGGGCGGCGCAATAGGGCGACCGTGATGGAGTCGATCGACATCCACTTCCACGTCGTGCCGCCGCAGTTCCTCGAGGCGGTGCGGCGCGGCGACTTCGCGGACGCCGTGCACATCGAGCGCCGTGGCACGGTGGACCACATGATCTACCACGCGCCGCCGAGCGTGGTGGTGGAGCCGGATACCGCGCTGGATCCGGCGGAGTACGACGAGAACCTCATGCTCGCGACGATGGACCGGCGCGGTCTCGCCGCCGCCGTTATCGGACCGTCGCCGGCGTTCTGCTACTGGGCGTCCCCGGCGCTGGGCGCGCGGCTGGCCGCGGCCCTCAACGACGGCATCGCGGCGATGGTGCGCGCGCACCCGGACCGGTTCATCGGGATGGCCACGGCCCCCATGCAGGACGGCGAGCTCGCCGCCCGAGAGGTGGAGCGCGCGGCGGGCACGCTGGGGCTGCGCGCCGTCGAGATCTGCACGCACATCAATGGCATGGACCTGGACGATCCGAGCCTGGCCCCGGTGTACGCGGTCGCCGAGCGGCTCGGGATGCCCTTCTTCGTGCACCCGCAGAACTGGGGCGACATGCGCCGCATGCGGAACCATCACATCTGGAACCTGGTCGGCTTTCCGGCCGAAACCGCGCTCGCCGCGGCGCATCTGGTCCTAGGAGGCGTGTTCGAGCGGTTCCCGCGCCTGAGGGTCGTCCTGGCCCACGGCGGCGGCTACTTCCCCTACCAGATCGGACGGCTGGACCATGGCTACGAGGTGCGGCGCGAGCTGAACGAGCATCTGCCGCGCCGCCCCAGCGAGTACCTGGGGAACCTGTACTGCGACACCCTGACCCACAGCGGGGCCTCGCTGCGGTTTTTGCTCGACCGGATGGGCGACGACCACGTCGTGATCGGCAGCGATTACCCGTACGACATGGGATACACCGCACCCGTGGAGGTCGTTCGCAGCCTCGGCCTCGGCCAGGAGCGCGAGCGCAAGGTCCTCGGGCGCAACCTGGGGCGGCTCCTCAACCTCGTCTAGCCGCCGGACCGACGGCCCCCGCCGGCCGGAGTGGGCGCGATCGTGGGATGCTACGGCGTTCCCGGGCGCGGCGCCGCGGCGTTGACGGGATAGCGGGGCGTCTCGCCCGAGAGCACCTGCACGACGCTTTCCGCCGCCTTGCGCTGTAGTTCCTCGACGGACTCCTCGGAGTAGAATGCCACGTGCGGCGTCAGCAGCAACGTTTCCAGATCGCGTAACGCGTCCGCATCCGCGGGCGGCTCGGTGTCCAGCACGTCGAGGGCCGCCCCGGCGATCCAGCGCTCGCGCAACGCGCGCGCAACGGCGCCGAGCGAGACGATCGGGCCGCGGGACGTGTTGATGAGGTACGCGGTCGGCTTCATCGCCCGCAACGCGTCCTCGCCGATGAGGCCTCGGGTCTCGGGGACGAGCGGCGCGTGGACCGAGACGTAATCCGAGCGCGCGAGCAGCTCGTCGAACGTTACCTTGCGGGCCCCGTGCGCCAGCATTTCATCCGCGGAGACGTAGGGATCGAACGCCACGAGCTCGAGGCCGAGCGCGCGCGCCTTGCCCGCGAGGCACCGCGGGATCTTGCCGAAGCCGACAAGGCCGAGGACGCGACCGCGCAGGCGGTGCATCGGGGCCGCGTCGCGGGCATCCCAGCGGCCGATGCGCACCCGGCGGTCGAGCCACGCCAGCTTGCGCGCGCACGCGAGCAGCATCCCCAGAGCGTGGTCGCTGACCTCGTCGATGCAGTAATCGGGCACGTTGGTCACGACGATGCCGCGCTCGGTCGCGGCCGGGACGTCGACGTTGTCCACGCCGATCCCGTACCGGGCGATGACCCGGCACCGCGTCAAGCGCTCGATGACCCGCCGCGTGACCGGCGCGTAACAGACGAGCAGCGCGTCGGCCTCCGCCGCGGCGTCCAGGAGCTCGGCGTCGGACGTGGCCCGCAGGACGATCAGCTCCGCACCCACGGCGCGCAGCACCGCGCGCTCGACGTCCAGGGACGGAAACACATGGTCGGTGACGACCACCTTGGGCGGATGCGGTCGCTGCTCAGGGCTCATAATGCCACAGCCGCCCGTGCCCGCAGCGTCCGGTGAACGCCACGGCCGCCGACGCGACGTTCTGCACGTTCGGGTGGGTCGTGAAGGTCGTCATCTGACCCGGCGCGAGCGGCTTGATGTCGACCACGGTCGCTTCGATGGCCCGGTCGTCCTCGTCGAAGTAGTAGGCGATGACCCGGCAGTCGCCCTGGGCGTTGCCGTCGTTGCGCACGGTTCCGTAGAACCAGCTGGCGGTGTCGTCACGCGGGTCGACCTCCGCGTAGTGCTTCTCCACCACCACATAGTATGGTCCATCTTCACGCGGTGCGGCAGTGTTTGCCGCGCCGCCGGATGGCGGCGCCGAGGCGACGCTGCCACGCGGGATGGTTGCTTCGCCGGGGTGATGGGCCGCGATGCCGGTGAATACCGCGGCGAGCGACGCGGCGATCGCGACGCCGGTGAGCGCAACGACGGCGCGTGCCGATCCCACGTCCCGCGCGGGCCCCCTCTTCGATGTAGTGCCGCCGAGGCGGTGCCGAGACTCTCGCCGGGCGGCGTGGTGAGATTCTGGGGGAGCTCCTTGAGTGCCTGCCGCGCGGTGAGATTTTGGCGAAGCGGCGCCCGCGGGTGGCGCCTGCGACGCGGCGCCCGCGCTTCCGCCCCCGCCGGTGAGCCCGGATCCGCCCGTCGTCGTCAGGGTCGTGGTCGTTGCCGGCCCTTGGTTGGCCGCTGCCCCGCCGGCCGACGTCGTGGTGCGCCCGGTCGCGCTGCAGGCTGCTACGGCTCGTCATCTTGATCGAATCGTGAGGACGAGGCATCCGCGTCCTCGTCGACCTCGGCGTCGTCGCCGCCGGGGGTGAGCGGCGCCAGCTCCGTCTTGATGGCCTCCCACGCGGCGAGGAGGTCCTGTTCCTCCGCGAACGCGCGCGCCGTCGTCGTGCCCGTCCGATTGTCACGGGTGACGATCACCCCGACGGCCTTGTTCAGCGTCGACCACTCATCAGGATCCACCGTCTCGCTGTCCCCGGTGTCGACCTGTTCGAGCTCCTCGGCGAGACGCGGGACGAGATCCGGTCCCTCCCGCAGCAGTCCGGCCCACAGGTCTTCTTCGGGGCTGCTCGTCTCATCGCTCGCTTCTTCCTCCGCGACCATGAGCAGGAGATCAGACAGCGGTGCAGTGAGTACCCGATCCGGCGTCATATGAAAACCCCCCTTATCTGTAGAGGGCCCCCGTGTCAAGAGGCGAGAGACCCCCGAAGTTACGAGCACAGCAGTCCTTGCCAGTTGCAGCCGGGACATGGTGCGGAC